>ERZ1026846.473-NODE-473-length-31265-cov-5.645434_pt1 | contig 31265 bp, 20 predicted proteins | sample MGYA00380153_ERZ1026846 | MGnify/ENA primary metagenome ERZ1026846 (study PRJEB33269, sample SAMEA4719789) | human gut metagenome | biome: human-associated habitat; feature: organic feature; material: feces | place: Cameroon | collected 2013-10 ...
CTATCCTCTTCGTCGGCAGCGTCAGATGTGTATAAGAGACAGATATATAATTTATTTAATATTGCACCCGAAAGGGTATAGCTTTTTTGTTGTATCATGGTAAAGTTTCAGAACGTGAAAAAATCTACCATATCTTCCAGTATCGTTGTAACTCGCAGATTACGAGCACGATAAAGGCTGGCAGATGTGCTCTCGAGAGCGGTATCTACCAGCCTATCTACCAGCCTATCTGTTGTCTGATCTGCCACGCCGATTTGATTACCCTGCTACCACAACATCATTGCCCCGCTACGGCAACATCATTGCCCTGCTACGGCAATATCATTGTCCTGCTACGGCAATATCATTGTCCTGCTACGGCAATATCATTTTGTTGTTGTTTAACGCGTTGAGTTGACTATTTTCGGTCTTAGTTATAAAGCTAATTGAGCCAATTAAGATGAAAAAACGGGTTTCAATAGTGCGATTATGTGAAATTTTGGAGTGTTTATGTGGTGGATTATGTGAAATTTTGGGTGTTTATGTAGTGGATTATGTGAAAATATGGGTGTTTATAGTGCGGATTATGTGAAAAATAGGGGCGATTATGGTGTGGATTATGTGAAAAGTGCTATCTTTGCACATATAATAAATGAATCGGAATATGGATAAACTGCTCAAAAGAAAGGTAGATAACTACTTGTTGGAATGGAAGAACAATCCGGACCGTAAACCACTTATTATTAAAGGTGCCCGACAGGTGGGCAAGACTCGTTCAATAGAATGGTTTGCCAGCCAGAACTATCAATGTGTTATTCAGATTAATTTTGTAGAGCAAAAGAGGTATAGGGAGATCTTTGAAGATGGGTTTGAAGTTGATGCGATTCTGAAGAATATCTCCTTGCTTAATCCTGAATTGAAGTTTATACCCGGTGACACGCTTTTCTTTTTTGATGAGTTGCAGGCATGTCCCAATTGTGCCACATCATTGAAGTTTTTCAAACTCGATGGTCGGTTTGATGTAATTTGCTCCGGCTCATTGATGGGTATCAACTATCGTGAAATAGAGTCGAACAGTGTTGGCTACAAGGAAGATTATGAGATGCATTCTATGGATTTCGAGGAATTCCTATGGGCAAAAGGATATTCAGAGGAATTTATAGACGACCTGTACCAGAATATGTTGGAGGTCAAACCTATAAACAATTTGCAGATGGACGTTCTTTTCGGTCTTTTCCGCGATTATGTTACTATAGGCGGTATGCCAGAGGTGGTAGATTCGTATATCAAGAACAACAATTTCAGCGGTACTTTGGCTATTCAGCGTCAGTTGCTGAAAGACTATGAGGAAGATATCACCAAGTATGTAGAAGGTTTGGATAAAGCTAAGGTGAAGGCTGTCTATAACCACATCTCTACGTTCCTTGCCAAAGAGAACAAGCGTTTCCAGATAACAAAGATAGGCAAGAACGCACGTAACAGAGATTATGTGGGGTGTGTAGAGTGGCTGGCTGATGCAGGAGTCATCAATGTCTGCTATTGTCTTAATCAGCCGGAACTTCCGTTGAAGGGCAACTACGACCCTAAGCTTTATAAGATTTACTATAAGGATACCGGTCTGCTGATTGCTTCTCTTGACGAAGAAGCTCAAGAGGACTTGAGGGCTAACAAGAACCTCGGTACGTACAAGGGCGCTGTCTATGAGAATATAGTTGGAGACATGCTTGTGAAGCAGGGTTACAATCTTTATTACTACAACAACGACAGACCCGCACTCGAAATGGACTTCTTTGTAAGAGATGCCGATTCTTTGATTCCGGTAGAGGTGAAGGCTAATGACAACGCTACCGCCTCACTAAACAATCTGCTGAAAGAAGACAAGTATCCAGATATAAAATACGGCATCAAGTTGGGGTATAAGAATATCGGATTCAACGGCAAGTTCTATACATTCCCATACTTCCTGACGTTTCTGCTGAAGCGGTTCGTGGCAGAGAGGGGTAGGTTTTGAAAATGATTTTTCTAAAAATGATATTTTTAAAAATCATTTTTAGAAAAGTGTTTTTTAGTCGCGCTGCGCTACTTTTAGTCGAAACCTTACGGAGTTTCGCCAAAAAACGGTATATTTGCAATCGAAAGAAAACAAGCGGCGGCGCACGCTGAAGCGGTGCTGCCGAATAAAACTACAGACACATGGCACGATTTTATTCGCTTAAGAAGAAGGACGAGGACGACGCGAAGACAGCCGATCCGTTCGGCGTGCTGCGTCCGAAAGTGAAGAATGCAGAACAACAACAAGTAAACATATACGACATGGCAAAAGCATACGTATTTCTTGCCGACGGATTCGAGGATATCGAGGCGTTGGCTCCGGTTGACATACTCCGCCGCGGCGGAATAGACGTGAAGACTGTTAGCATCAACGCTACGGACATGGTGGCGTCGGCGCACGGCGTGCAGGTGAAGGCGGACATGATGTTCGCCGATGCCGACTTCAGCGACGCCGACCTGCTCATGCTGCCTGGCGGAATGCCTGGCGCGAAGAACCTCGACGAGCATGAGGGCGTGCGCACGGCACTCGTGCGCCATGCCGAACAGCAGAAGCTCATCGGTGCCATCTGCGCTGCACCTATGGTGTTAGGCCATCTGGGGCTGCTCCGCGGCAAACGCGCTACGTGCTACCCGGGCTTCGAGACAGAGCTTGAGGGCGCCACATACACCGCCGAGCCTTGCACCGCCGACGGCAACATCATCACGGGCAAGGGTCCAGGCGCATCGTTCGCCTACGCCTACCGACTGCTCGAGGAGTTCAAGGGTGCGGGTGTCGTAGCCGAGTTGAAGAAAGGAATGATGTACGAGTTTTGAACATCCTCTCACAGGACATAATGTATCTGCCGGGAGTCGGCCCCAATAAGAAGGACGTGCTCAACAAGGAGTTGGGCGTGCGTACCTGGGGCGACCTGCTGGAGTACTATCCATATAAATATGTGGATAGGAGCCGCATCTATGCCATACACGAACTGCAGAGCGACATGCCGTTCGTGCAGATACGCGGCAAGATACTCTCGTTTGAGGAGTTTGAGATGTCGGCACGCAAGAAGCGCGTCGTGGCACACTTCTCCGACGGTAGGGGAGTGGTCGACCTCGTGTGGTTCTCCGGCGCGCAGTACATATACAAGACGTATAAGGTGGGCGAGGACTATATCGTGTTCGGTAGACCTACTGTCTACGGCGGACGCTTCCAGTTCTCGCATCCCGAGATAGAGCGCGCATCGGAGTTGCAGCTCTCCGAGATGGGTATGCAGCCCTACTACATCACCACCGAGCAGATGAAGAAGCGCAACATATCGTCGCGCGCTGTGGAGAAGATGGTGAAGGCGATGCTGCAGAAGATAGTCGAACCGATACCCGAGACGCTGCCCGACTTCATCGTGAACGCACGCCACCTCGTCTCGCGCGACACTGCCCTGCGCTGCGTCCACTATCCGAAGAACGCCATCGAGATGCAGAAGGCGCGCGAGCGACTGAAGTTCGAGGAGCTCTTCTACGTGCAGCTCAACATATTGCGCTACGCCTCCGACCATCGCCGCAAGTACCGCGGCTACGTCTTCTCGCAGGTGGGCGACGACTTCCACCGCTTCTATTCCGAGAACCTGAAGTTCGAGCTGACCGGTGCGCAGAAGCGCGTCGTGCACGAGATACGCGACGACATGCGCTCGGGCCGTCAGATGAACCGCTTGCTGCAGGGCGACGTGGGTAGCGGAAAGACCCTCGTGGCACTCATGACCATGCTCATTGCGCTCGGCAACGGCTATCAGGCGTGCATCATGGCGCCTACGGAGATACTCGCCGAGCAGCACTTCGCCACGATACAGGAGTTTCTACACGGTCTCGACATACGCATCGAACTGCTGACGGGACAGGTGAAGGGCAAACGCAGACAGGAAGTGCTCGACGCACTCATCGCCGGCGAGGTGAAGATACTCGTCGGCACACACGCCGTGCTCGAAGATCCCGTGCGCTTTCAGCGGCTCGGCGTGGCGGTTATCGACGAGCAGCACCGTTTCGGCGTGGCTCAGCGTGCACGCCTGTGGGCAAAGGGCGAGAACCCGCCACACATACTCGTGATGACCGCAACGCCAATCCCGCGTACGCTCGCCATGACCATCTACGGCGACCTCGACGTGAGCATCATCGACGAGCTCCCACCCGGCAGAAAACCCGTGCAGACCATACACAAGTACGACAGCCAAATGACATCGCTCTACGCTGGCATACGTCAGCAGATACGACTCGGCAGGCAGGTGTACATCGTCTATCCGCTCATCACCGAGAGCGAGAAGAGCGACCTCAAGAACCTCGAAGAGGGCTACGCCGCACTGTGCGACATCTTCCCCGAATTCAAGATAAGCAAGGTACACGGCAAGATGAAGTCGAAGGAGAAAGATGCCGAGATGCAGAAGTTCGTTTCGGGCGAGACGCAGATACTCGTCGCAACAACCGTTATCGAGGTGGGCGTGAACGTGCCCAACGCCTCCGTGATGGTGATACTCGACTCGCAGCGCTTCGGACTCTCGCAGCTTCACCAGTTGCGCGGACGCGTAGGACGCGGTGCCGACCAAAGCTACTGCATCCTCGTCACCACATACAAGCTCTCCGCCGAGACCAGCAAGCGCATCGACATAATGTGCGAGACCAACGACGGCTTCCGCATCGCTGAGGCAGACCTCAAGCTGCGCGGACCAGGCGACCTCGAAGGCACGCAGCAGAGCGGCATCGCCTTCGACCTGAAAATAGCCGACATAGCGCGCGACGGACAAATAATGGCGATAGCCCGCGAAGAGGCGCAGAAGATTATCGATGCCGACCCCACATGCACCTCGCCAGAGTATGCGATGCTGTGGCGACGACTGCGCGAACTGCGCGATACGAACGTCAATTGGGCAGCGATTTCGTAGCAACAAGCTGACAGACAGGCTGATACATCGGCGTGCCTGTCAGCTTGTTTGCTGCTTTATGGGCAGCAAATAAAATGTTAAACTTCGTTCAAAAACTGTTAACACAGAGCGCATTTTGCAATTTTATTCAATATTTTTTCGTAACTTTGCAAAGTAATGTTCAAAACTGCTATGCAGACATTACAAAACCACTACTACTGATATCGAACACATTACTGCTCGATGACCATCTTCTTGAAAGAATGATATACTCATTCTGCCTTTTAAAAAACAACTTCTAAAGAATGAATTTGAAGAAAATCGTCAAGACATTTGCAATATCGATGTTGCTCGCCGTTACTTCTACAACCGCCAACGCACAAGACCTTCTTGCACGCCAGGCACCGGTAGACCGTAAGATGGCAGCCGTCGACACAATTATGCTTCGCAATATCACCATGCGCGAAGAACTCGAATCGCCCGCAGCAGACCTCTATGCAAACTGGGACAACAAGTACGCACACCGCGCTACCGAGTTGCCCGAAACATTCAATATCGACCTTCGTCACTTCACGATGCCTACCACAAGCCGCGTCATCACCAGCAACTTCGGCTCACGTTGGGGACGCCAGCACAAAGGTCTCGACATCAAGGTGTACATCGGCGACACCATACGCGCAGCCTTCTCTGGCAAGGTGCGCATCGTGCGCTACGAGCGTGGCGGCTACGGCAAGTATATCGTGATACGCCATAACAACGGTCTGGAGACAATCTACGGTCACCTCTCAAAGCAGCTCGTAGAGGAAAACCAGGAAGTGCGCTCGGGCGAGGTGATAGGACTCGGTGGTAACACAGGACGAAGCACCGGTTCGCACCTCCACTTCGAGACACGCCTGTGTGGTGTAGCACTCAACCCGGCACTTATGTTCGACTTCCGTGCGCAGGACGTGACGGGCGACTACTACGCATTCAACAAACAGACATACGACAGCGAGTCGACGAACGCTACACGTCTGCGCGGTAAGCAGGATTCTTCTATATTCGCAAGCAGCGGTTCTGCAGACGACTTCGCTACAAACAAGCGCACCACATCAGGTCTGAGCGATCAGATTTCTTATCACAAGGTGAAGAAGGGCGAGACTCTATCGAGCATCGCAAGAAAGCGTGGCGTGACAGTGGATAAGATTTGCAAGCTCAACCACATCTCTAAGACGATGCGTCTGCGTCCAGGACAGATCTTGCGCTACTCTTAAGCCGGCAGAAACCAATTCATTGACGTATATTTTACGACTGTAACAACATAACAAAGCGACACCAAACAATTTGTGACATGGACATAGCAAGTTGTTTGGTGTCGTTTTTTATTTCATTAAAACACATAAAGGATGACACAAGAGAGAGTTAATTTTGGAAGTAAGTTGGGCATGGTGCTTGCTACAGCAGGCTCGGCAGTAGGATTAGGCAACGTATGGCGCTTCCCATACATGGTTGGAGAGAATGGCGGTGCAGCCTTCATTCTGATATACATAATGTGCATAATGCTTCTCGGCATACCCTGCATGATGAGCGAGTTCATCATCGGCAGACATGGAGCCGCCAACACCGCACGTGCCTATTCGCGTATGGATACACATAAGGCGTGGCACATCGTCGGATTAATGGGCGTAATCACCGGTTTCCTCATTACCGGCTACTATGCCGTAGTGTCGGGCTGGTGCTTGCAGTACATCTTTGCCTCGGGTGTAGGCGAACTCCGTGGCGACCCACAATACATAGCCTCTTACTTTGCCGACTTCTCCGCATCGCCCCTGAGGCCCGTGTTTTGGACAGTAGTAGTGTTCCTGCTCACCCATGTCATCATAGTGCGTGGCGTGCGTGGCGGTATAGAGAAGGCTTCGAAGGCACTGATGCCCACACTCTTCCTGCTATTGCTGGTGGTAGTGGTCTGCTCGTGTCTGCTTCCGGGCGGAGCCGCAGGCATAGAGTTTCTCTTCAAGCCCGACTTCTCGAAGGTTACTGGCAGCGTCTTTCTTGCTGCCATGGGTCAGGCGTTCTATTCGTTAGGACTTAGCATGGGCTGCATTTGCACGTTTGCCAGCTACTTCTCTCGCGAAACCAATCTCCTGAAGTCGGCTGTTAACATAGCTGTCATCGACACCATCATAGCCATTCTTGCCGGTTTGATGATTTTCCCCGCAGCGTTCAGCGTTGGCGTAAGCCCCGATAGCGGTCCGTCGCTCATCTTCATCACCCTGCCCAACGTGTTTCAGCAGGCTTTTGCCGGTGTGCCGCTGCTTGGCACGGTCGTCGCCGTCATGTTCTATATGCTGCTCTCGCTTGCTGCCATCACATCACTCATCTCGCTGCACGAGGTGAGCACTGCGTTCCTCTGTGAGGAGACACGCCTCGACCGCAAGAATGCGGCACGCCTCGTGACGGTGGTATGCTCGGTGATTGGTGCATTCTGCTCGCTCTCGCTTGGCGACAGAGCGTGGCTCAGTATGTTCGGAAAGACGCTTTTCGACTGGTTCGACTTCGTGACCGGACAGCTTCTGCTGCCTTTCGGTGGCATTCTCACTTGCCTATTCATGGGCTGGGTGGTGCCGCGCAAGCTGATAAAGGACGAGTTCACGAACTGGGGCACACTGAGTGGCACCCTCTTCGGTGTCTACCTTCTGCTCGTGCGCTACTTCTGTCCGGTATGCATTATGGCGATATTCCTCAATCAGTTAGGGTTGCTCAACATAGCCTTTTAGGTGCTGCTCGTTTGGGAGGGCGTGCATTCTATGAACATAGAGTGCACGCCCTCTCAAATTCTTTATTAAAAATAACCGATATTGTTTTGCTGTGTATTTATTAAGTGTTAATTTTGCAAAACATTTAAACCCGTACGAACTTTGAAAAATCAAACAATTATTTTGCCATTGCTTATTGCTGCTTTTGTATCAAATAATATGCAAGCATATGGCAAACGTCAACCCAAAGCAAAGGTGTCGAGCGACAGTACTGCCGTTGCTGATAATGAGATGAGTGTGATGTTGAAGAACATCACCGTGACCGCTTCGCGTGGCGTTGCGCGTAAGACTCCTATCGCAATGAGCGATGTAGACCGTAGGGAAGTGGAGAACAAGCTCGGCAACAACGAACTGCCCGAAATGCTCAACCTGACTCCGGGTGTGTATGCCACGAAGAACAGTGGCGCATACGGCGACTCGAAGTTGAACATGCGTGGTTTCCAAAACTCTAACGTGGCAGTGATGGTGAACGGCGTGCCCGTCAACGATATGGAGCACGGCGGACTCTACTGGAGCAACTGGGGCGGACTGGGCGAAATGGTGCGCTACATGCAGACGCAGCGCGGACTGGGTGCCAGCAAGGTGTCGGTGCCGTCGATTGGCGGCACGGTGAATATCGTGACCAAGACCACTGATAGCAAGCGCGGAGGCTATGCCACGTACAGTGTAGGCAACGACGGCTTCAACCATGTGTCGGCTTCTTTCTCCACCGGTCTCACCAAGTCGGGTTGGAACTTCTCTATGCTGTTTGGCAAGAAATGGGGCGACGGCTACATCCAGGGCACCGACTTTTCTGATTACGACTACTTCTTCGCCGTGAGCAAGCGCCTCGGTCAGCATCATCAGATTGCGCTCACGGGGTTCGGTTCGCCGCAGTCGCACTATCAGCGCAACCAGTACGACGGACTCAGCGTTGAGGGCTGGCAGGACGTGAAGCGCTTCATGGGCGGCAGAAGTGTCTATCGCTATAACCCCACATACGGTTTTGGAAAGAACGGCGAGCGTAAGTCGTCGGCTTTCAACTTCTATCATAAACCGCAATTCTCGCTTAATCATATCTGGCTTATCGATGATAAGTCGTCGCTGAACACGGCTCTCTATATGTCCATCGGACACGGCTATGGCAACTCGGGTCAGGGTATCAACTCCGCATACGCCAACAGCTGGTACGGAGCAGCCAACGGCAAGCTGCGCTACGACTTCCGCCACGCCGACGGCACCTTCGCCTATGATCAGGTGCAGGAGCTGAACGAGCAGAGCGATGCCGGTTCGAAGATGGTGATGGCGCAGAGCTTCAACGACCATATCTGGTACGGACTGCTCTCCACATACACCCGTCAGCTCGCAAAGGGGCTCGACTTCTACGCCGGCTTCGACATGCGTTCGTACAAGGGCACGCATACGGCGAAGATTTCCGACCTCTACAATGGCGCCTACTACACCGACCTGCGCTACCGTAGCAGCGTGAACCCAGCCAACAATGCAGCTGCGCTCGACCCCAACTGGCAGTACGAGAAGCTGAGCGTTGGCGATGTGGTGTTCCGCGACTACGATAGCCACATCGTGCAGCACGGTGTGTTCTCGCAGTTGGAGTACTCCAAAGACCGCATCACGGCATTCGTATCTGGTACGTTGGCAACGTCGCGCTACTGGCGCTACGACCGCTTCTACTACGATGAGGCTCACGCCAAGTCGGACACGAAGAACTTCGCTTCGGGCAGCATCAAGGGCGGACTGAACTACAACATCGACCGCTACAACAATGTCTTCGCTAATGTCGGATACATCAGTCGCGCACCGTTCTTCAGTGGCGGTGTGTTCCTCATGTCGCAGTCGAGCAACGAGATAAACAAGGACGCAGTAAACGAGAAAGCATTCTCCTTCGAGCTCGGTTACGGCTTGCGCTATAAGTGGCTCTACGTGGCTCTCAACGCCTACTTCACGAAGTGGATGGACAAGACGACCTCCAAGTCGGGCTACATGAACAACAACACGGAGCTGTACACCATGAGTATGACCGGTGTCAACGCCAAGCACATGGGTGTGGAGCTCGACGTGGTAGCACGCCCCACGCCTTACGTAACGCTCAAGGGTATGCTCTCGCTCGGCAACTGGCGTTGGGACAACAACGCCACGGCTTACTTCTACAACTCGGCAACGCAGCCGCTTGCCAATATCACCACTGGTGCGGTGGCAAGTGGGGTGGGTGCCCCCGACCACCTGAAGTTCACGCTCAACCAGGACGGCATACACGTAGGCGGCTCGGCACAGACCACGGCTGCCATCGGTGGCGACGTGAAGCTGCTGAAGATGCTGCGCATCGGTGCCGACTACACCTACTATGCACGCCTCTACGCCGACTATTCGCTGCCTACGTATGGCGGTGGCGGCGAACTCACGCTCAAAGAGCCTTGGCGTGTGCCTGCTGCCGGACAGCTCGACCTCAACGCACGCTACGACTTCAATATTGGCTCGTGCCGTGCTTCAATCTTCGGCGTGGTGAAGAATGTGCTCAACTACGAGTACATTCAGGATGCCTTCTACGATGGTACAAACAACGGCTGGAAGGATGCCTACCGCGTGTTCTACGCCTTCGGACGTACATTCTCAGTGAAATTGAAAATAGCGTTTTAAGAGTAATATAAAGAAAATGAAACTGATACATTATATAATACTTGCAGCGGTAGTCGTGCTTACGTCTTGCGGCGACTTCAACGAAAATCTTGACGGTTTCGACAAGAATACATACAAGCCTACTGATGTGAAGAAGGTGGACGTGGAGCTGACGGATGCCGATTACGAGAAGATAGCGTCGCTGATGAAGGACGACGACCTCAAGGCGAAAAAGTTCTTCATTAGTGGCAGCTATGCCGCACAGTGCATATCCGTGTGGCTCAAGCAGAAGTATCCCACGGCTGACAACGGCTCGTCGGTGACGGTCACTTACCGCATGCTTACTCAGTTTGCGATGAGAACGACTGGCATGGACAATCAGTCTGAGAAGAGCGAGCCGAAGAACGTAACCAATCCGTTCGAGAAGATTGCCGGCGAGTGGAAGTATAACCCGAGCGTGGTGCTGACCCTGCCTAACGAGAAGGGCAACGTTACGAGCAAGTCGTTCTATAACCGCATCATAATATGGGTGAATATAAAGTACGATGGGCCGAACGGCTTCGGCCAGTTCAACCCCGGCGGCTATCTCAACGGCTTTGCCGACACCGAGTATTTCAGCGGTTGCAGCTACTACAACAACCGTGTGGAGTGGGTAGCGGCTGATGCCAAGAGCAACACCCCGAGCGTCTACGGAGGCATGACCGACGAGGAGGTGGTAGCCACCATGCAGCGCAACCTTATCACCACGTTCGCCGTGTCGCTCAGCGAGGGCTTCGGGAACGCAGAACCGGTGGAGGGTATGAACGTTACGTACACCGTTAATTTCGTGGCACACATGGAGGGCAATAAACTGGTGCCCTACACAATACAGTATCTTGTGACGGGTAAGGGCGAGTTCACATACGTTGAAGGCTCGCTGAAACCGGTCCGTTAAATGAAAACATTGACTATGCGAACAGGCTTTTTGCTGCTTTTGTCAGTATTGCTGAACTTGCCGCTATGGGCACACAGGGGCAAGATGCAGGTGTCACACAAGAATGTGGCACCCGTAGTTGTCGTGTCGTCGTACAATCCCGATGTGAAGAGCATCAGCGACAACATCAGCGCGTTCTATGAGCAATATACCAAGAGCGGACTGCCCAACCCCGTTGCGGTGGAGGACATCAACGCCCAGAACCTGCCCGACGGCAAGCGGTGGAGAATTCGTTTGAAAAGGGTGCTCAATAAGTATTATAGCCGTGGCAATCGACCAGCCTGCATCGTGCTGCTTGGCATGGAGGTGTCGTCGGCTTACTTCTCCTTCGACGACGATGAGAAACTGAGGCAGACACCAGTGGTGGTGGGTCTGCGAAGCTCGGCAATCGTGAAGATGCCGCAAGACTCCGTCGATTTCAAGAAGTGGGACCCCGTGGCGTATGACGTTACCACCGACTTCAAACATTTCAACATCGTGGGCGGTGAGGTGTATCATTATGACATGAAGAAGAACTTCGACCTCATAAAGCACTTCTATCCTAAGTGCGACACGCTCACCTTTATGTCCGACAACACACTGGGTGGTGTCACCATGCGCGCCCTCTTCAAGCAGTACGCGAAGACCGACCACCGCTTTGTGGTGAGGTATATCGACGGCAGAACGATGACGTTTGTTGATGCCGATGAGGCCATCTCCGACCTCCCGCACACACAGGCAATGCTGATAGGCACATGGCGCGTAGACAATTCTAACCGCTACGTAGTGCGCAATACTACATACGCCTTCTGCAAGAACAATCCGGAACTGCCCACATTCTCCATGTCCGACGTGGGTATCGGCCACTGGCCCGTGGGCGGCTATTCGCCGTGCTACCACATCATGGGCGGCACGCTTGCCGACGATGTGGTGGCGTTTCTGAAGACAGGCAAGAAGAGGCCTGTAGCACTGGCTGACTGTAAGTACATCTTCGACTTCAATCGCCTACAAGATCTGCACCTCTCGCTCGACGGTATCAACGTGAAATACGAGATGGTGAACATGCCCGTAAGCATCTTCAAGGAGTATTTCAAGACTATCATCATCGTCTTCCTGCTCTTTATCGTGCTGTTGTCGGCACTTATCGTGTCGCTCTATCTGCTTAAGAGGGGTAAAAAGCTGCGTCTGGAGTTGCTGCATCAGGGCAAGGAATTGCTCGTAGCGAAGTATAACGCCGAGCAAGCTAACCTTATGAAGTCGCGTTTCATAGCCAATATGAGCCACGAGATACGCACACCGCTAAACGCCGTGATGGGCTTCTCGCAGATACTCACCAACGACCAGATAGAACTGACGGCGGAGGAGAAACAACAGTATGGCGAAATGATAATGGTAAACGGCGAACTGCTACTGAAGCTCATCGACGATGTGCTCGACATATCGAAGATTGATGCCGGCAAGATGCACTTCAATAAGGGTGAGTACGACGTTGTGTCGCTTATAAACACAGCCGCACAGAGTGCCCTTGCCAACAAGAAACCAGGGGTGGACATCATGGTGGAAACAAGGGTAGAACATCTACAGATTGCCACCGACAGGGAGCGTTTGCTACAGGTGCTTGCCAATCTGCTTAACAATGCAAAGAAATGTACGGATAGCGGAAAGATTACAATCAGTTTGGACCAGTATCCCGAGCAGCGCATGATAAAGATAAGCGTTAGCGATACGGGATGCGGAATACCGGTGGAGAAGGCTGAAGAGGTTTTTGAACGCTTCAAGAAACTGGATGCGTTCAGACAGGGAACCGGACTCGGACTGGCTATATGCAAGTCGATAGTGGAAGAGTTAGGCGGCAAGATATGGGTTGATACCGACTACACTGATGGTGCGCGTTTCGTTTTCACGCATCCAATGTAGATATAAAATGATCCGCATCGACCGACGCAGATATCTGCGTCGGTCGATGCGGATGTCTGCGCCGACCGATGCGGATGTCTGCGTCGACCGATGCGGATGTCTGCGCCGACCGATGCGGATGTCTGCATCGACCGATGCGGATGGTATCAACACTTCATCACCTCACCACAACAACATCTTTTCACCATCTCACCATCTCACCACTTCAACATCTTATCCCCTTCGTTGCGAATAGCAGTATGAAGTAGAGCAGAGTGCCGCTGACGAGTCCGGCAAGGGCATCGATGGCGTAATGTGCCTGGATGTACACCGTGGCAAGGCACAGGAACACGTAGAACGGTGCCATGAAGTAGAGCAGACGGCGGTTGCGTGCGTGATATGCAAGCCACATGCACACCGTCGATACGCCTACGTGCGACGAGGGGAAGGCGGCGGTAGGGCGTTCGCCCGCAGCCTTAGCCTGCTCCACGAGGTCGTAGAAGAAACCGTCTACGTAGCCCGGAGTGGGCAGACACTCCTGATGTGTGTTGAAGTAGGTGCCGACGGCAGGGAAGAAGCCGTTGGCGATGTTCTCCAAGCCCACCGCCTTGAAGTAGAACGTGGGTCCGGCTACGGGCACGAAGATGAATACGATGTAGTAGATGAAGAACGAGGCGAGCAGAATGAACGAAGCTCGCTGAAACTCGTTGTAGCGTGCGAAGAAGTAGAAGAACACCATCAAACCAATCATCGGATAGTAGGCAGCGTAGCCCATGCTCATCAGCTCGCTGATGGGTGCCCACGAGAAGGTGGAGGCGAACGAGAGCGACGGTTGGAAGCCAAACATCGACTGCTCTGCGCGGCAGAACACGTGGTCGAGGTTGGGGAACATACGGTTCAGCTCATACGTGTCGGGGTACCACCACGCTAATAGCGACATCTGCGCCACCACACGTGCCAGCAACGTCAGTCGGCAGGGCACAAGACGGTAAGCCAACCACAGCGCCACGGTCATTGCCACCACACGCACACGCCCCCATATCATTGCGTCTGGGTTCTGCAGGTTGGTGTAGGTGAAGAGAGCCACAAGCAGTGTGAACACCGTGTATGCCATCACGAGCCACTCCAGTGCCAAAAGTCCGCGTCTGGGCGATTTGTCTATAGAGAAAAGTTGTGTAAGGAATTTCATTGTCTTAAGTGTAATTTTAGGGGGTGCACTTGTCTCAAGTGCACCAACCAAGCAAGAAGTGCACCAACCGGGCAATCACCTGCGCGCACAGTCATTACAGCCATCCGTTCTTTTTATACCATGCTACGGCGAGCTTCACGCCGTCGGCGAGTTTGTAGTGCGGATGATAGCCCAGCTCGTCGCAAGCCGGCTCGATGTCGCAACGCCAGTTGCGCTGTTTCAGAATGTTATACTTGTCGTTGTTCAGAGCCGACGGTTTCTTGGTGATGTGGCTCATCTTCTCGCCGAGGAACGCCACGATGCGCAGCACCCACACCGGTGCCACGATGCGCAGCATCCACTTCACGCCCATCTCCTTCTTCAGCAGGTCGCTGAACTCGGTAGAGCTGTACACCTCACCGTCGGAGAGGAAGTACTTCCTACCACTCATGCCGCGGTCGAGAGCGAGGAACACAGCCTGCACCACGTCGAGCACGTACACGAAGGTGATGTCCTGACGCTTGAAGCCCACGGCGAAGTCGACGTGCTTCTTTATGCTCTCAGCCATGAGGAAGTAGTCGGTCTCGCGCGGACCATACACTCCCGTAGGGCGCAGAATGATGTAGGGGAAGTCGTTGCCAATGCTGTCGAGGTACTTCTCGGCATCGAGCTTGCTCTTGCCGTACGCCGTATTTGGGCGCGGCGTATCGTGCTCGCTGATGTCCTGATAGGGTTGCTCCTCATGTATAGCACCGAACACACTGAGCGAGCTGAGGAACACGAAGCGCTTCAGCGGCATCTGCAGCTCGATGAGCGCATCGACGAAGTTCTTTGTGCCCTCGGTGTTCATACGACGGAAGTCGGCTTTGTCGAGACACTTCGTCACGCCGGCAGCGTGCACGACGTAGTCGAATTCGTGCTCACCGAGTTGCGCCTTCAGTTGCTCCTTTGAACTGAAGTCGAGCTCGATGAAATGTATGCGTTTATCCTGAAGGTATTTGCGCGATGTGGTTTTCCTCACTGCTGCCCACACCTCCATATCTCTGTTGAGGGCTTCCTCAACGATAAAACTGCCTATGAAGCCACTGGCTCCTGTTATAAGTATCTTGTTGGTCATTATTAATATTGGTACATAGTACAGGTTGCAAAGTTACTATAAAAAAACGAGTTAGCGAAATAAATGGCAATCAGCTTGGGTCGACATCGAAAAATACGGTCATGGCTGCGTAGCGTTTGTCCTGCAGCAGTTGGGTGCGTGCTTCCGCCATGCACTGGCGTGCGAGCGGCAGGTTGATGCCCTGCTCGAGCTTGATGACAATCTTGCGTATCGACTCTGTCTTTACACGTGCCACAGCCGGTTTGTCGGGGCCGAGCACGCGGTCGGCGAACGCCTGTCTGAGACGCGAAGCCATCTCGATGGCGGCACTGTCTACGAGCTGCTCGTTGCGGTGGCGCAGATAGACATAGACGAGGTGGTAGAACGGTGGATAGCGGAACATGCTGCGCTCCTCAAGCAAGTCGCGGGCGAACGTCTGGAAGTCGCCCGTTACGACCTGCTGTATCACGGGCAGGTCGGCATTCTTGGTCTGCAGTATGACGAGTCCGCGCTCGTCGCGCCTGCCAGCTCTGCCGCTCACCTGCGAGAGCATCTGAAACGCCTGCTCGTAGGCACGGAAGTCGGGATAGTTGAGCATGGTGTCGGCGTTGAGTATGCCTACGACCGTGACACCCGAGAAGTCGAGCCCCTTGGTTATCATCTGCGTGCCGATGAGTATGTCGGTTCTGCCGCAGGAGAAGTCGTCGATGATGCGTCCGTAGGCACCGGCAGACCGCGTGGTGTCGAGGTCCATGCGGGCGATGCTTGCTTCGGGGAACAGCTCGCGTACGCGGTCCTCGATCTTCTCCGTGCCGTAGCCGCGACCGAGCAGTTCGGTGCTCTCGCAGTTGGGGCACTGCTTCGGCACGGGGTAGGTGTAGCCGCAGTAGTGGCATGTGAGAAGGTTCATCGAGCGGTGATAGGTGAGCGACACGTCGCAGTTCTTGCACTTAGGCACCCAACCGCACACCTTGCACTCAACCATAGGCGCGAAGCCGCGGCGGTTCTGGAACAGCAGCACCTGCTTCTTGTTGCGCAAAGCCGTGCGCATCGCTTCGAGTAGGTCGGGCGAGAACGCTCCACGCATCATCTTGCGGTGGTACAGGTCTTTGGTATCTACAACGCGTATCTCGGGCATCGCCACGTCCTTGTAGCGCGTTGTGAGCTGCACGTAGCCGTACTTGCCCGTGCAGGCGTTGTGGTAGCTCTCCATGGAGGGTGTCGCCGTGCCTAACAGCACCTTCGCCCCTTCGTACATCCGGGCGAGCATGATGGCTGTAGAGCGTGCGTGATAGCGTGGGGCAGGGTCTTGCTGCTTGAACGATGTCTCGTGCTCCTCGTCGACGATGACGAGTCCGAGGCGCGTGAAGGGCAGGAAGACGGCGGAGCGTGCACCGAGTATCACGTCGTAGGGTTCGCTGGAGAGCTGTTTCTTCCATATCTCCACGCGCTCTGCATCGCTATACTTTGAGTGGTATATGCCGAGGCGTGAGCCGAACACGTTCTGTAGGCGGCGTGTCATCTGCACCGTCAGCGCAATCTCGGGTAGCAGATAGAGCACCTGCTTGCCTTCGTCTATTGCCTTCTTTATAAGGTGGATGTATATCTCGGTCTTGCCGCTCGACGTTACGCCGTGCAGCAACACTACGTTCTTCTCGTTGAATTGTTCTTGTATGCTGTCCTCAGCCGCTTTCTGCGCCGGGCTGAGGGGTTGTATGCGCTCGGGATGATACTCGCCGGAGGTGTTCAGACGACCCACTTCGCGGTGGTAAAGTTCGAGGAAGTTGCGCTGTATGAGTTGGCGCAGCACCGCATCTGATGCGTTGGCAGCGTTCTGCAGTTCGTCGCAGGCTATCTCAGCAATGTGCGCCGGCGGTGTCTCGCCGTCAATCTCGTTCCAATGTGACAGTTCGAGGTAGGTGATGAATGTCTGGTGTTGTTTTAGCGCACGCTTCAGGATGGTGAGTGCCATATGGAGCGACTGCTCCGACCGTAGGTTGGCGGGCAGCGTGACGCAGCGCACCGTCTTCGGGCGATAGTTCTCTTCGGCTTTCAATCCGGCAGGAAGCGCGGCTTTGAATACGTCGCCAATGGGCGACATGTAATAGGTAGAAATCCACTGCCATAGGCGTAGCTGCTGCTCGATGAGCACAGGCTCTGCGTCTATGACTTGGATGATGGGGCGTGTCTCGAACTCCGGCTTCTCGCTGTGCAACCGCACCGCCATCGCCGTGTATGTCTTCGACCTGCCTAAGGGCACAAGTACACGCACACCCATCCGCACCTGAGCCACCATAGACTCAGGTACGGAGTATGTGAATGTTCCTTCTAAAGGTAGAGGGAGTATTACGTCTACGTAGTGCATTAGAAGTAGTATGCAAGGGCTATCTGCCAAGCATTGGTACGACCGCTCTTCTCGAACGGAGCTCCCAATACGTTACTTGCTGTTTTGCTTAATGTTACATCGCCCGTCTTTCCGCAAGCGATGTTGTAGTTGGCTGTGAGCTGGAGGTGCTTCAGAACGGTGAAACCAGCACCAACGTTCACGCTGAACTGCGAACTCTTGAGCTTCCATTCGCAATCTGCACCAAGATCCTTGTTCTTATTGCCTACGTGGAAGCCGAACTGCGGACCTGCGAAGAAGAGCACGTTGGCAACACTACCCAAGCCGATGCTGTAGCGCACGTTGATAGGAATGTTGATAGCCTGTGTCTTCAGAGTCTGCTTTGTGGGCAGTACGTACTGGTTTTCGTCAACATCTACTGCGAGTTCTGCCTCACGCTGGTCGTAGAGAGCCGAAGCGTCGATGCCAAGACCTACGAGCGGAAGTGTGAACTTCACAGTCGGACCGATGAAGAAGCCTGCACGGTTGTTGGAGTCGAGCACCTTTGAGCTGATGCTCATGCTTGTTACGTTCAGACCGCCCTTAACACCGAAGTTGATACCAGCATTTGCTGTGTTTGCCGTGAAAAGCATCGCAAGTGCGATGGCTGCTGATGTAAAGATCTTTTTCATACCTGTTTGTTTTGGGTTAATATTCAATTTACGTTTGCTTGATAACGTGGGGTAGTTGAGAGTTTTCTCAGTTGAGGAGGATGTGTCAGAACTAAAATATTGCATGAAAAGCTAACTGTAGGAGGCTACGGCATTCTTGCCGTAGCCATTAGCATTTGAAATACAAATATTCGCAATGGCTACGGCAAGAATGCCGTAGCCTCCTACGATTTGAATCGTTTGCTATTTCATTTTCCAAATATTATAGTTTTGACACACCCTCGAGAATTAGTGTCTCTGTCTGCGCACGCTGACGCGTGCTGCGCTGCCCGACGACTTCGAAGAGCTGCTCTGCGAGCGTGATTTCTTCACCTTCGCAGCCTTTGTCTTTGTTGAGGCTGAGGCTCCACCGGCGCGACGGTTCTTCTTTCTTATTGCCTTAGCCGCCTTCTTGTCCACAGTGGCGATGCTGTCGAGCGAGTCCTTCGGTTCGCCCGCACCCCATACGTGCTGCTCGAAGTCGGTAAGCTCCTTTTCGATGCGCTTCTGCTCCTTCTTCATAGCCGAATCGGTGGGGCAGTACTGTGCGAGCGTCTTGCCGAGCATGTTCGTGGTCTTGTATATCTTGCCCTTGTACATGTTCTTCGTGAAGTAGTCGTCCATCGACATTGTGGCAGCGTTGTTGAGGTTGCTCGTCATAATGGTCTGCTTCGTGAGGAACGGTGCAAGGTCGTCGTACTTCACCCAGAAGAGCGGATAGCTTGTGGCAGCGTCGCCGAAGTCGTCTTCGCGCTTGAGGATAGGGCAGAGGGCGAGCACCTTGGTGTGGAACGCCGAGTTGCGGTCGTCGTAGTAGGTAGCCTCCTTCACGTAGTAAGCCGTCACTTCGCGTGATGGTATGTCGCTGTCGTCGATGCGTATGCCACGGTCGGTGCGCTCGTAGAAGATGTGGTAGTTGTCGAGCAGCGACTTAAGGTTCACCTTTGCTGCGTCGTCGAACACCTCATTGCCGTCCAAGCGGTACTCGTAGGCGGTGATGGAACGCTTCATCACGAGCTTGAAGATATACGTGAAGAGGTTCATCTGCGAACCTACTGGCTCCACTGGGTAGTAGAGTCCGGCGTTGGCATCCTCCGTGAGGTTTATCTCGCGGTATATGTCGCGTCGCCACGTCACGTCCTCGTCCATCGCTTTCTGCGTAGGGAACGATATCTGGGCGCGCACGCTCAGTCCCTGGTCTTTCTGCTGTTGCTGCTGAGCCTGCTCGCGGCGACGTGCCGCAGGCTGTGCCGAAGCTATATCGGCACAGAAGAGGGCGGCGAGGAGTATTGCTAAGAATTTATTCATTGTTTTGTTTTTTGTTTTCTAGGGTTGCTAGGGGACTAGACTTTCTATGGGTTCTAGGTTTACTAGGGTTACTAGGGTTCTAGCTTTATTTTACTATAACCTCCATAGAGCCGTTCAACTTGCGTGTGATGCCGTCGGGGCCTACCGCTGTGATGCGCGAGATGTAGAAGCGCTTGCCTCTTGAGAGCTTGCGGAAGGTGTCGCGCTGGCGCTCAGAGAAGTTGCTGCCAGCCGAAGCCATCGGCACAGCGTTGCCCATGTTGTCGAAGAACACGGTCTCGAAGCTCACAACCTTGAACTGGATGTCGAGGATGCCGTCGTCGATGGCTGCCTTGATGCCCGGAGCGCTCATGATAGAAGCCTTGGCGAGTCCGCCGCCACGGAAGCGGTCGGTGCCGATTTGCATGTATGCTGCCGGGTCGGGGAGTTTGCGTACATGGAATGTGAACTTGCCCATCTGGCGCGACTTGCCGTTGGCGTTTGATGCGACGGAGATAGTGACGTCACTGCCCACTGCCGACGGACGCGCAATGTACTTGCCCATGCCGATAGAACGGAACGAACCGCCAGACATTGATGCCGATACGGCGTTGAGTGGTACGCCAGGTATGCTGACACTTATCGGGTTGTCGTAGCCGGCGTAGAGCACGTTCATAAGGTCAGCCGACACGGTTGCGCTCGGTGCGACGACGGTGTATTTCTGCGTGAAGTCGCGGCGGATGATGTTGCCAGCACCATCGCGCATGGTGATGTATCCGCCGAACTGATGCTCGCCGACAGCACCTGCCGTGAAGCGGTAGAGTCCGCTATTGATGCGCTGTCCGCCTACGTATATCTCTGGCTGTTGTGTGGTGTCTACGGCTGCCATGACAATTTGTGCCGAGAACTGGTCGCCACTGATGATGGTCTTCGACTCGGGTATGACGAACGCCGAGAGCTTGTTCACACGGATGTCCTTCATGTCGATGTTTGCCACGAGTGTGTGTAACACTTCGCCTTCGGCGTAGCGCACGTCGCTCTGCAGCTTCGAGAGCAGTGTCACGGCACCTGCTACGGGCATGTCCTCGAACATATACTCCTGCCAGTTCTTACCGAGCGTGTTTGCGTTCTTCGGCACCTTTGTGGTGAGGTTGCTTTCTATTATCTTGCGCTGATGTGGGTCGGTAACCATCTTGAGGATACGCTCGCGGAATGTGTTGATGGCATCGTAGAGCTTCTTGCCCTGTCCGGTGCCTGGTGCGAGCATCACATGACTTGCTGCTTCGAGGTTGTCCTTGCTCTTTATGTTATAGATATTACCGTCCTTGCCGTCAGCCTCGCGCACAATTTGCACTTTCAGTGCCTGTGCGAAGTTGTACAGAGAGTCGCTCATGCGCTTCACAGCCGTAGCTTTCTCGAACCACTCCTTCACCTTCTGTGGGTTCTTATTCATCTGTTCGGCGAAGTTGTTGTAGAGCACCTCGTTCTCCTTTGAGGAGTTGGCAGTGGTACGGTTCAGACTCTCCTCCACGATAGAGAAGCCGTTGAGCACTTCCGAGGAAATGTTCAGAGCAAGCATCGCCATCAGCACCACATACATGAGGTTGATCATCTTCTGGCGGGGGGAGATATGTTTTTTCTTTATTGCCATTCTTAGGGTTTTTACTCTTTTAAGCCTTACTAAGCCTTTCTAAGCCTTCTTAAGCCTTTGATTGAAACTAAGCCTAAGCTTTTTACTCTTTTACTTTTTTACTCTTTTACTTTTAAGTTCATGTTGACGGTCATCGCCTCAATCATGCGAGCATAGATGCCGTTGAGCTGCTCAATCTGCTCAGCCATGCGCTTGCTCTGCTCGTTGATCTGGTCGATAGTGCCAATCTGCTGGCTTGCGCCCTTAAGCTGCATCTCGTATATCTTGCAGATGCCGGTGAGTGTGCGGTTGAGGTTCTCCATTTCCTCGCTGTCGCGTGTGAGTCGTGCGCTCTGGTCGGACACCTTCTGCAGGGTCTCGGTGAGGCGCTTGAGCTCGTCGAGATAGTTTGCCTGTGCGTCTGCCAGCTGCATAGCCACCTCGTGGTTGGCTGCCAGCTCGGCTGCTGCAGCGGCTGTCTGTGCAGCTTCAGGCGATACAACAGTCTGTGTTCCGCCTACTGTAGTCTGTGTTGCGCCTTCAGAAGCCGGTGCTGCGCCAACATTAGCTGTGTTTGCAGTGCCGCCACCTATTATAATAGTGCCACCACCGCTTACGCCAGCACCGCCGCTTATGCCAGCACCACCGACTACAGAACCGCCACCTGCAACTTGCACGCCGGCGTTGTATGCAGCCTCTGCTTCAGCCTCCTCGCGGTCTATCTCCTCTTCGTCGATGTGCGTAGGGAGGTCTCTGCCTTCCTGCGTCTTGTCGAACGGACGGTCGAAGGCTGAGATGAAGAACACGAATACCTCGGTGCCCATACCTGCGAAAAGCATGATGTTGGCACCCGGCAGGTGGGTTAGCTTGAAGAGCGTACCAAGGATTACGACTGAAGCACCCCAGCTATATGCGTAGTTGAGGAATGTCTGTCCGGGGACACTGTCCATCCACTTCTGCAAGTGGTAGACTATGTTGAATTTGCTATAGATTGTCATATTTTATTTGTTTACTTCTTTTTTCCTTTTGCTTTAGCACTTGATGTGTTTGCTAAGCTGCGTACACAGCGGAAGCCGATGTAGCAGCGTGGCTGGTTCTGGTATTCCCATGTGCGCCATGCTGAGCGTATGAACGACTCGGGATCTTTCCACGAACCACCGCGTACGCTCTTCTTCTTGAGTCGGTAGGGGTCTTCTTTTGCTGCGTTGTACTGTAGGGAAGGGTTGAAGTCGTTCATCGCCTCTACGCCTGCCTCGGTGTACACGGTGCTTGTCCATTCGGCTACGTTGCCTGCCATGTCGAAGAGTCCGTTGCTATTAGCTCCGTATATGCCCACCTTCGATGTGATGAGGTTGCCGTCCTTGGTGTAGTTGCCACGGTCGGGTTTGAAGTTGGCGAAGAAGCATCCGTCGCCGCTCTTCACGCTTTGGTCTTCCCATGGGAATTCGGTGCCTTCCTTTCCGCGTGCTGCATACTCCCATTCTGCCTCTGTCGGCAGGCGGTAGCGTTGTACGTAGCGTGCCTCCGGACCGAGACCTTTCAGCAGATAATCGGTGCGCCATGCGCAGAAGGCGTTAGCCTGCTCCCATGTCACGCCCACTACAGGATAGTCGTTGTAGGCTGGGTTAGAGAAGTAGTTGCGCAGATATGTCTCGTTCTCGGCGTTTCGGAAGTCGTTCACCCAACAGGTGGTGTCTGGGTAGACGTTTACTATATATGTGTTGAGGAAGTCCCACGGACCACTCAACGGGCGGTTGATAGTCTCGCGAACGATGCGTCCCTCGTCGTCGATGTATGCGGTGTCCTTTGATATCATCACCACCTCGTCGGGGTTCACCTCGATGTCGGTGTTGAGGTTGCGCTCCTCGGGATTGAGTCGGTTGCGACGCAGAGCAGCTGCAGTGTAGTCGTACACCTCGTAGCGGTAGTTCATCTGACGGTAGTCGAGCATCTTCTCGCCGGTGATAGGGTTACGAGTATATACGCTCTCAATAGCGCGTAGCTCGTCCTCGTTGGGTTTGCGCGGCAGTTGCTTCTTCCAGTTGAGGTGTGGTGTGACGGGGTCGCCGTTCTTGTCCTCGGTAATCATGTATGTCTCGTCGCCACCATACTGTGGATCGGCGAGGCGTGTGCGGATGATACTGTCGCGCACCCATACCACGAACTGCTTGTACTTGGAGTTGGTCACTTCGGTTTCGTCCATCCAGAAACCGTCGACGGAGATGTCCTTCACGGGTGTCTGCTTACCCCACAGGCTGTCTTGCTTCTCAAGACCCATGCGCAGGTAGCCGCGTCCTACGCGCACCATGCCGTAGGGTGCGGGCTCGGCGAACGAGCGTCCGCTCACGCCCACCACTTCGCCACCGCGTCCTGCCGACGAGGCTGCCTTGCTGCCGAAGCAGCCGGTGAGAATCATGGTGAGTGCCATGATGCTTAATAGTAATATGCTTTTTGTTGCTTTCATCTATGGTTGTTTTTTGTTTTCTTTTTGAGGGGTGAGGGTAGGAGGGTTAAGCCTCTTTAGGCCTTTCTAAGCCTGTCTAAACCTTTTAGGCCTGTCTAAACCTTTTAGGCCTTTCTAAGCCCTCCCCGACGGGGAGGGTTGGGAGGGGCTACAGTACTCTCACGCTCTTGTGCATGTTTCTGCCCTTCTTCTGTAGGTTGAGATCCATCTGGTAGCCCACGAATATCTCGTGGCTTCCGTTGCCGGGGTTGATAGCCGAGGTGTATATCTCGTATGAGTAGCCGAGTACGATGCCATGGAACTTGCCGCCGATGAGCACCGTTGTGGATATTGTCGGGGCGTAGCTGAGTCCGGCGTAGAACATCTTCTTCTCGTTGGTGTAGGTGAAGCGACCTGTAATGTCGCCACGATAGCCCGAGAGGTCGGTGCGGAAGAGGAACGAAGGCTGGATGCTCAGGAACGGGTTGCGCAGGCGTATCGTTGCGCCGCCGGTGAGGTAGTAGGTGGCGTCCACCTGTAGCTCGTTGGTTTCGCCGAGCTGCACACAGGGCGAGTTGAGGTGCTGTGCCGAGATGCCTACGTACCAGTTGCGGTGAGAGTAGTAGAGTCCGGCTGCGAGGTCGAGCGAGTTGCCCTCTATCTTTGACGACGAGAAGGCAGGGTCGTTCGACTCCTCAAGGTCCACCTTCGTGCCGTCGAAGCTCTCGCTGAGCAGTCCGGCGGAGATGCCGGTCGACAGCTGTCCGCCGAACAGTTTGAACTTGAAGGCGTATTGCAGAGCGAGGCGTTTGTGGCTGAACAGACCGATCTGGTCGTTCATCAGCTGTATGCCAGCACCATGGAACTGCTTCAAGAGCAGAAACTGTGCGTCGGCACCAGCGTACATCGTGTTAGGGTTACGCTTAAATCCAGCCAACTCCATGGCGTAGGCAGCCGCGATGTTGAGCTTCGGCGACTTGCCCACGGCTGCGGCATTGAACGAGGGTTCCATGTCGAAGTAGTGGCTGAACGATACGTCGTACTGGGCTTGGCTCTCCACCGAGACAAGCGATAGTATCATCGTTATTATTATGTATCCGCGTTTAAACACGTAAGTATAACGTCTGTTTATTAATATTATTGTGAAATGGCGAAGTTTTTTGCTTCGCGAGGTTTACCAATGGCTGTCTTTACCGAATATCTTGCGTATGCGGTTGACGATTGAACGCCCGATGTGTGCGAAGTTGCCGTAGCGCAGATTGAGCACCAACTCCTCCATAGAGCGTCCGAACTTTATCCATCTATGTCCGTAGGCGTATGTGCGGAACACCTGCTCCTTGAAGTCGACATCCTCTATCACATACGGCGGATGCTTCAGTTCGCCCTCCAGCTCGAAGCGTTGCATGGTGAACAGTCGGCGCAGACGGCGTGGCATGGTCAGCAGCGAGCCAGTGTAATGCGTGGAGCCGTCGGTGGCTCCGAGGTTGTTGATGAGGTTGTGCGAGGGCATGATGGCGAGTCCGGAGTTCATCACCATCGATGCCCAGAATATCGTTTCGTAGTATTCCTTGCCCGACGCGCGATGGTCGTAGCAGGCGCGTAGCGTGTCCTCGCAGTAGCGACGTTGGCGCATTATCTTTCTGAGTTGTCGCATCGCCGTGCGGTCGTCGAGGAACGGGTATCCTGGCTCCCACTTGTCGATGACGCGTCGCCACGATGCCCATCCCCAGATTGAGAATACGGAGGTGAAGAGGTAGTCGTAGGGGTAGTCCTTAAGCTGCTCTTCGGGGTTGAAGCCCGCAATCATCCAAATGCGCTCGTCGTTCTCGTAGCGGTCGAGCATCTCCTTGCAGAACGTGAAGAACGACTGCGACGGCACGTCGTCGTCCTCGAGCACTATGCACTTGTCGACGAACGAGAACGCCCACTTCTGCGATATGTACTCCGAGGGGTCGCAGCCGTAGTTGCGCTCCTGATAGAGGCGTTGCACGTCGCACTCCCAGTCGATATTCTCTACTATGCGGCGGCAGGCTTCAATGCCAGCCATATCGCGCTCACCGCGCGGTCCGTCCTGATAGAGGAACAGCTTCGAGGGACGCGCCTTGCGCACTTCCGCAAACACCTTGCTGAGGTGGTCGGGGCGGTTGAAGAAGAGGATGAGTACTGCTACATCAGTCTTGTATGGTTGCATAAGCGTTGCGATTTAGTCTATTCAATTCTACAAAATTACAGAAATTTGACTATAGAACGGCAAAGCTATGATGTTTTTTTCGCATAACCCAAACTTTTTCAGTAACTTTGTGCAAACATATCAGTATAAATATGAAACTTATCATCACGATAGACAATACGGCGATTGTGTTGCAGACCGACTCTGCGGATGGTGCTGCCGAGCGCGAGGTGTACAACCTTAACTCTGGTATCTCCATAGCAGCCAACCTGCGACAGGCTCTCTCCGTGTGCGCTTTGTTGCGCAACCCGCGTCTGTACGACCGTGTCACGGTGGTTGTCGACACACCGACGATGCTCATCCCTGAGGACGAGTACACCTCGGGCAGTGCTACGCTGCTCTATCGCAACGCGTTCAGTATGTCGCCAGCCGACGAGGTGCAGACATCGCCACTCGATACATTGGGCGTGGTGCTCGCGTTCGCCGTGAACAAAGACCTGCATTTCGTGCTCAACGAGAACTTCCGCTACGTGTGTTTCGAGCCTCGTCTTGCCTCCACACTCATCGCACTGAGCCAGCGTGCGTATGGCGGTTTCCAGGAGAAACTGTTCTGCGTGTTCAACGGCAAGGATATGGAGATAATAGCGTTCCGCAAACATCGTCTGCGCTTCTGCAACTCGTTTCATATCGATGACACACAGGATGCTGTGTTCTACATCATGAGCGTGTGGCAGCAACTTGCCATGCGCCCCACCGACATACTCGTCATCACTGGTAACGCAGAAGAACCAGAGACGCTGAAAATCAAGCTTGAACAGTTTGTGAAGAATGTTGAGGTGTTGAGATGTTGAGATGTTGAGATGTTGAGATGTTGAGGTGTTGAGATGTTGAGGTGTTGAGATGTTGAGATTTGCAATGCAAATGTCAACACCTCACCATAACACCATCACACCATCTCACCACCACACCATCACACCATCTCACCACCACACCACCACACCACACATCTCACCACCTCACCATAACACCATTTCAACACCATATTATGCGCATAATAACAGGAAAATATAAAGGGCGCCACTTTGATATTCCGCGCTCGTTCAAGGCTCGTCCTACTACGGACTTCGCCAAAGAGAATATCTTCAACGTCATCAACGGCTACGTGGACATGGAGGGTGCGCAGGCACTCGACCTCTTTGCCGGCACAGGCAGCATATCGCTCGAGTTGCTTTCGCGCGGTTGTGCTCCAGTGGTCAGTGTGGAGATGGATCGCGACCATGCTGCGTTCATCCGCGAGTGCATGACTAAACTCGACACCAAGGACAACATCCTTATCCGTGGCGATGTGTTCCGCTTCATCAAGTCGTGCAAGCAGCAGTACGACCTCATCTTTGCCGATCCGCCTTACGCTCTGCCCACGCTGCCTACCATTCCGCAGCTCATCCTCAGCAAGGGAATGTTGCGCCCTGGCGGACTCCTCGTCTTCGAGCATGGCAAGCATAACGACTTCTCTGATGTGCCGGGCTTCATAGAGCACCGTGCCTACGGCAGCGTGAACTTCTCGCTGTTCAGAGCAACTTTAGGGGGTGCACTTGTCTCAAGTGCACCAACCGAGTAGTTTTTAGGGGGTGCACTTGTCTCAAGTGCACCAACCATGTAGTTTTAGGGGATGCACTTGTCTCAAGTGCACCAACCATGTAGTTTTAGGGGGTGCACTTGTCTCAAGTGCACAAACCATGTAGTTTTTATGGGGTGCACTTGTCTCAAGCTCGGTTTTGCCACTTGTCAGAGCAAGAAGTGCATCAGCCGAGTAGAAGTGCACCATTATCTTGGTTGGTGCACTTGGGACAAGTGCACCCCCTTGCAAGTGCCTCTCCAAGTGCCCCTCCCTTGCAAGTGCCCCTCCACCAACGAAAAGAGCAGAACCTCGATATCGAAGTTCTGCTCTTTTCTGTTTTTATTGCTGTTAGTTGAGGCTAATAGTGTGATTAAGCACGTTCTGCACCGACCGACGCAGACATCTGCACCGACCGATGCGGATGCTTCAAGTTGCAATGTGCTTTTGTCAAAGTTCATTGCAATTCTGTAGTTCTTGCCCTTCTAACGGTTCATTTCTATTCTCTGCATTTTAGGCAAGATGCGTGTCTTCGGGTTGAATGTGTACGGAGCGAAGCGCATTGTCACCACGTGCTCGCCGGTAGGAGTCTTGAACTGCGGCAGACAAGAGTCGCCACCGCACGAGTGGTTGCCGATGCCACGCTGCCAGAAGTCGAAGTGAGCGAACACCTGCTCGCTGCGTGTCAGGTCGTAAGGATGCTTGCCACCGTAGAACACGTCGTAGTTGAACTGCTGGTCGTCGTAGTGCGAGAGCGAGAAGGCGAGCTGACCCTCCACCTTCATGTTCAGTCCCACGCCGTTGCCGTTGTTCTTCAGCGTCATCTCGCGCAAACCCTGACGGTCGCCCATGGTCTGCGGAGCCGACTGCTCCTCGAACATCTTGTCTACCGATGTGCGGTACCAGCCGAGCAGCGAGCCGCGCTGGCGGTCGATATAGTTGGAGCGCGGACCCTTAGCGTAGTAGAGTACGCTCTCGAAGCCCGGTGCGAACTGCATTGTGATGCCTACGCGGCGTGTCTCCTCCGATGAGTTGTTGAACGCTACGCGCATGTCTACCTCGCCGTTCGGATAGATGGTGTAGAGGATATGGTGGGTGTCCTTGTCGTTCGATACGGCAGTCTCAACGACCACGTTTTTGCCTTGCTTCTTCGGAGCCTTTACGAGTGTCTTCTGACCAGAGAGCGCACCCTCCTCCTTGTTCTCATTCTCGGCTACACCGCCCGTTGCACCGAGCGAGATGTTGTCGTTGGCGATGCGGCGGAAGCCGTTGAAGTCGGGACCTGCTGACGGCATGACGATCTGCTTGCCGTCGAATGTCCATTCGGCGATGGTGCCGTCAGTGTCGAACTTAATGCTGAAGTTCTTGCCCTCAACGCTGTTGCCCTTCACCTTCAGCTTGCCCTTCTCGCTGATTGCGGGCAGAGCGATGGTGTTGTGCTGCACGTATGTCGGGTCGGCTACCGACGGACAGTTGGCTGCTGCGTCTGCTGTGAGGCGGAACTGCTGTGCTGCAATCACGTGAGCGCGGTTTGCCCATGCGGTCTTGTCTTTAACTTTGAGCTTGAAGGTGATGATAATCTCCTTGTCAGCCGGCACGTTCACGTCGTACGGAATCTCCACCACGCATGTCTCGCCCGGCTTGCACTGCAGATCTTTCACCATGCCGTGAGCCAAGTTGCTCTCTCCCTCGCCGCGTCCGCTGATGCTCCACGAGAGACTGTAGTTGCTCAGGTCGGTGAAGGCGAACTTGTTCTTCAGTGTGAGCTTATGGTTAGCGAACGACACGAAGTCGACATCGCGGTAAACGTACCTCACCTCGTCGAGCTTAGCCGTCCACTCGCGTCCCGGAGTGATGATGCCGTTGCTCATGAAGTCGCCCTGGAAACCATAGTCGCCGCGGTTCATCTTAGTATAGTCGTAGCCCGAGGTGTAGTAGGGTATACCAGTCTTTGGGTCGGTCAGTGGCTCGCCTGCCTTGATGCGGCGTGTGTCGTATATGCCCTGGTCTACCCAGTCCCAGATGCAGCCGCCCACGATGCCGTTGCTGTTCTCTATCACGTCCCAGTACTCCTGCAGGTTGCCCACAGCCTGACCCATAGCGTGAGCGTACTCGCAGATGAAGTAAGGCTTGTTGTTCAGTCCGTCGCGCTGCTCAATCACCTTGCTCACCACAGGGTACATGTCCGAACCGAAGTCGGAATATTTCTCGCCGTGGTTGTATCCCTCGTAGTGAACCCATGCGTCGCGACGCGGCAGCAGACGCTTCACGCAGTCGTATGTAGCCTGGAAGTTGCAGCCGCCGCCCGACTCGTTGCCGAGCGACCAGAACACCACGCTCGGGTGGTTGCGGTCGCGCAGCACCATGCGTGCGGTGCGGTCTACGTATGCAGCCTCCCACGACGGTATGTCAGAGATGCTCTGGTTGCCGTGACACTCCACGTCTGCCTCGTTCATGCAGTACAGGCCGTAGTAGTCGAACATGGCGTACATCTTCGCCTGGCGCGGATAGTGCGATGTGCGCACTGTGTTCACGTTGGCCTTCTTCATCAGCTCCACGTCGCGCAGCATCGTATTAACGTCGATGGCGTGACCGAAGAGCGGGTGTATGTCCTGCGTGTTCACGCCCTTGAAGTACACGCGCTTGCCGTTCACGTAGATTAGGTTGCCCTTCTGCTCCACGCTGCGGAAACCGTACTTCGTAGAGAACACCATCTCCTCACTTGCGTTGTCCAGCTGGCGCACTATCACGGTGTAGAGCCACGGGTGCTCAGACGACCAGAGCTTCAGGTCCTTAAGACCCTCGAAGTCGATAGAAACAGTCTTCTGCGCGTCCTTTGCTGTCAGTGCCACAGCCTGCAGCTTCTTCGCAACGAGCTGACCTGCGGGGTCGAGCAGCTCCACTTCGAGCGTCTTGTTTGCGCTCTGCTTCAGCGAGTTGTCTACGGTCAGCTCCACGTTCATAGAACCTGCGGTGTAGCCTTCGCTGAGCTGCGATGTGATGTAGTGGTCGCTTACAGCCACCTTCGGAGTAGCCATGAGGTACACGTCGCGGTGGATGCCGGCGAGGTGCCACATGTCCTGACCCTCAAGATATGAACCGTCCGACCAGCGGTACACGCGCACCGATACGTTGTTCTCGCCCTTGCGCACGAGTGCCGTCACGTCGAACTCGGCGTCGGTGTTCGCACCCTCTGAGAAACCAGCATACTTGCCGTTCACCCATACCACGATGGCGCTGCACGCTCCGTCGAAGTGGAGCACCACGCGCTTGTCCTTCTCCCAACCCTCGGGCAGATTGAATGTGCGGCGGTACGAACCCACAGGGTTCTTGTCGAAGTTGTCGTCCATCGCCTTGATGCGTGGCGGATCGTTGTGGAACGGATAGCCCACATTATTATATACAGGCACATCATAGCCAGCCATCTCCCAGTTGAGCGGCACCTTGATGTTGTCCCACGCCGATACGTCAGCGTTGTCGCCGTAGAAGTCCTTCTCCTCGGGCTTTCCCTGCTTCCAGTCGGCAGTATAGCGGAACTTCCACTCGCCGTTGAGCAGCAGGTAGTCGGCACGCTCCGGCGTGAGCCACGGCTTGGCGTAGCACTTGTCCTGCATCATCTGCGATGTAGACGAGTAGGGTATGAACGTACCG
>ERZ1026846.475-NODE-475-length-31249-cov-5.304097_pt1 | contig 31249 bp, 27 predicted proteins | sample MGYA00380153_ERZ1026846 | MGnify/ENA primary metagenome ERZ1026846 (study PRJEB33269, sample SAMEA4719789) | human gut metagenome | biome: human-associated habitat; feature: organic feature; material: feces | place: Cameroon | collected 2013-10 ...
AATCCTTGCTTGTCAGAAAATCCAATAATAAAATAATTCAATAGTCAATATTCCAGGTTTGTTTTCTAATTCCAGTAATAAGTTCGTCTAAGTATTTCTTATGTTCAAATATCATATAGGAACGTTATTTTTGATATTAGTATTATATTTACACCGCAAAGTAATATTTTTATTCCGAAAACAGTACAAATAAAAGTAAAGTTGCGCTGACAAGCATAAAATCAGAAAATGTAGCGTTGCCAACAGCATAACATTGTTTTAGTACAAAAGAGGGTGTGTGAAAAGGAAATTCCGCCACTTTAAAACTTACTTATTAATACTTTTTGTAATTCATAAAAATGTATTGTTACGCTAAAAGTGCCTCATAAAAGTGTAGTGATGTGGTAAAAAGTGCCTCATAAAAGTGTGGTAATGTGGCAAAAGTGCCTCATAAAAGTGTGGTAATGTGACAAAAAGTGCCTCATAAAAGTGTGAATTGTTTTGCTATCTCGCTATTTTTCAGTATATTTGCGGCAAATACAGAATGGCCTATGGAAAGATTTATTATGCAAGACCTAATTGCTTGGAAAAATAGAGCAGATAGAAAACCTTTAATTTTGCTCGGAGCAAGACAGGTGGGAAAGACTTATATACTGAAAGAGTTTGGGCGTCGTGAGTTTGAAAACATCGCTTACATCAACTGCGACAATAATGCAATGGTAAAAGAATTGTTCGTGGCCGACTATAACATAGAGCGAATTCTGTTTACCATAGGAGCTATTACGGGCGTAAATATTCAAGCAGGCAAGACCCTTATTGTGATGGATGAAATTCAAGAATTGCCGAGAGGACTAAACGCTTTGAAATATTTTTGTGAAGATGCGCCTGAATATCATGTGGCCGTGGCTGGCTCGTTGCTGGGCTTAACTCTTCATCAAGGCGAGTCGTATCCTGTGGGCAAGGTTAATACCTTAGAACTATTTCCCATGACCTTTGAAGAGTTTCTTTGGGCCCGAGGCTTCGAACCTCGCATGAAATTACTGCAAGCGGGCATGTGGGATGTGGTAAAATCGATGAAAACAATCTTTACACAGCACTTGCGTGAATACTATTTAGTGGGCGGCATGCCCGAGGCCGTAAAGAAATATATTGAAACCAATGATGCCAATGCGGTGAGAGAAGTGCAAAACGAAATAATTAATGCATACGAAAAAGATATCTCGAAGCATGCTCCCACCGAACAAGTGGTAAGAATTAACCAAGTGTGGAACTCAATACCCTCACAGCTTGCCAAGGAAAACAAAAAATTTATTTATGGTGTGGTGAAGCCAGGCGCCAGAGCTAAAGATTATGAGATGGCCATTCAATGGCTTATTGATGCTGGATTGGTGTATAAGATAAGTAGGGTGAAGATGTTAGGGCTTCCGCTTAAGATACATGAAGATATTAGCGCGTTTAAGTTGTTTATCTTAGATTGTGGCTTGCTGGGTGCGATGAGCAAAACACCGCCTGCCTTACTCTTGCTGCCCAATAACGACAACACGGGTAAAGGCGACTTTACCGAGAACTTCGTATGTAGCCAAATAGAAACGTTGCGCGACATACCTATTTATTATTATAGCAAGGAGAATAGCCAGTTAGAGCTCGACTTTGTTTTGCAGATAGACACGCACGTAGTGCCTGTTGAGGTGAAGGCAGAAGAAAATCTTCAGGCTAAATCGTTGAAGACGACGCTCGCCAATCATCCTGGTATGCAAGCACTTCGCTTCTCTATGAACGATTATCGTAAGCAAGATAACATTACAAATGTGCCTTTATATGGCGTAAGAAGCTTCTTGAGAGAAATGGTAAATAGTTAGCCTTTTAAATGTTCTCCTAACAAAATGTAGCGCAACGTGGTGCTTATTTAGAAAATTATTACTAACTTTGGCTCATAAATAACAAACTATTCGTTATGGAAGACCAAATAAAACAAATAGGACAGCGTCTGAAAGGGCTGCGCGAGGTGCTTGACATTCCCGCCGAAGAGGTGGCCCAGCTGTGTGGTGTGTCGGTAGAACACTATATGAAAATGGAGGAGGGCGAGGCCGACCCATCGGTCTATCGCCTCTCAAAAATTTCAAAACGTTATGGCATTGCCCTCGATGTGTTGCTCTTCGGCGAAGAGCCGCGCATGAAAGGCTATTTTCTTACGCGCCGCGATCAAGGGCTGAGCGTTGAACGTCGTAAAGACTATAAATATCAAAGCTTGGCCAGTGGCTTTCAGGGCCGAGAGGTCGACCCCTTCTTGGTGACCGTCGACCCGCTGCCTGGCGATGCCAATCACAATAAAAACTCGCATGCCGGACAAGAGTTCGACTTTGTGCTTGAGGGCGAACTCGAGATAACCATTGGCACAAAGGTGATGACGCTGCGTCAGGGCGACAGCATCTATTTTGATGCCTCGCAGCAACACTGCATGCGCGCCGTGGGTAGCGTGCCCGCAAAATTTGTGTGCATCGTGATTTGAGATATATAGTGAAGACGATTAGAAGAAAGAAAAGAGAGATGATAGAACGTTTTCTTACGCAGACGCAGTTTGCCTCAGAGCAAGACTTCAGAGAGCATCTGCATTTCAACATTCCCGAGAACTTTAACTTTGCTTACGACGTGATGGACGTATGGGCCGAAGAGCAACCTAACAAGGTGGCGCTGATATGGACCAATGACGAGGGCGAAGAAAAAATATTTACCTATGCCGACCTGAAACGCGAGAGCGACCAAACGGCCGCCTACTTTGCCTCGCTGGGTATAGGGCATGGCGACATGGTGATGATTATCCTTAAGCGCCGCTACGAATGGTGGCTCACCATGCTGGCACTGCATAAGCTTGGCGCTATTGCCATTCCTGCCACACACATGCTTACCAAGCACGACATCATATACCGCAACAACCGCGCCAGTGTGCGCGCCATTGTGTGTGTGGGCGAGACCTATGTGCTCACACAGGTGAAAGAGGCTATGAGCGAGAGCCCCACGGTGAAGACACTTATCTCGGTGGGCCCCGAGGTGCCCGAAGGCTTTCATTCATGGCATGACGAATGGATGAAGGTGCCCGCCTTTAAGCGCCCTCACCACGTAAACACTAACGACGACACCATGCTGATGTATTTTACCAGTGGCACCAGTGGCGAGCCCAAAATGGTGGCTCACGACTTTCTGTATGCCTTGGGCCATCTGGTGACAGGCGCCTTCTGGCACAACCTGAGCGAAGACAGCATACACCTTACCGTGGCCGACACGGGATGGGGCAAGGCCGTATGGGGCAAGTTTTACGGACAGTGGTTTGCGGGTGCCGCCGTGTTTGTGTTCGACCACGAGAAGTTTACGGCCGAGAAGATACTGCGCAAGATTGAGCAATACCACATAACCTCGTTCTGTGCTCCACCCACAGTGTATCGCTTCATGATACGCGAAGACTTTTCACAATACAACCTCTCGTCGTTGCGCTACTGCTGCACGGCGGGCGAGGCGCTGAACGCTGCTGTGTATGATAAGTTTTACCAGCTTACGGGCATACGCCTCATGGAGGGCTTTGGACAAACCGAAACCTGTATGACGCTGGGCACCATGCCTTGGATGACGCCTAAGCCAGGGTCGATGGGCAAGCCTAATCCGCAATATAACATCGACCTGTTGCGCCCTGATGGCACCTCGTGCGAGGATGGCGAGAAAGGACAGATCGTGGTGCGCGTGGGCGACGTGAAGCCCCTCGGACTGTTTAAGGGCTACTATCGCGACGACCAACTCACACGCAAGGCTTGGCACGATGGCATCTACTATACAGGCGACATGGCTTGGCGCGATGAAGATGGCTACTACTGGTTTGTAGGACGCATTGACGATGTGATAAAGAGTAGTGGTTACCGCATAGGCCCGTTTGAGGTAGAGAGCGCCCTGATGACGCACCCCGCCGTGGTAGAATGTGCCATCACGGGTGTGCCCGACGAAATTCGTGGCATGGTGGTGAAAGCCACTGTGGTGCTGGGTAAAGAGTGGAAAGACAAAGCGGGCGACGCGCTGGTAAAGGAACTGCAAAACCACGTGAAGCACGAAACGGCTCCGTATAAGTATCCGCGCATCATCGAGTTTGTAGATGAACTGCCAAAGACCATCAGCGGAAAGATTAGACGCGTGGAGATTAGGGAGAAAGATAAAAGAAGTTGACGAGTTCTTTAGATAAAACAAAACATCATATTGAAGCGAATAGTGATAAAGGTGGGCAGCAATGTGCTGACTCGCAACGACGGAAAACTAAATGTCACCCGTATGTCGGCCATTGTCGATCAGGTGGTGTGGCTGCGCCGACAGGGGTATGAGGTGATACTGGTGTCGTCAGGAGCCGTGGCGGCAGGGCGCGCCGAACTGTCAGTGCAGCACAAGCTCGATAGCGTTGAGCAGCGACAGCTCTTCTCTGCCATCGGACAGGTGAAACTCACAGGCCTCTACTACGACCTCTTTCGCGAGTATGGCATACGCATTGGGCAGGTGCTCACCATGAAAGAAAACTTCGCCTCACGACGCGAATACCTCAACCAGCGTGCTTGCATGGGGGTGATGCTCGACAATGGCGTTGTTCCTATCGTGAACGAGAACGACACAGTGAGCGTTACCGAACTGATGTTTACTGATAACGACGAGCTATCGGGCCTTATTGCCACCATGATGGGGGCACAACAGCTCATCATTCTGAGCAATATTGATGGCATCTATACAGGCAGTCCGGTCGACCCACAGTCGAAGCTCATCCCAATGGTGGAGCCTGGGCGCGACCTAAGCGAATATATCCAGCAGGAGAAGAGTGGCCTCGGACGCGGCGGCATGACCACCAAGTGTAGCATAGCACGTAAGGTGGCCGACGAGGGTATAGAGGTGATTATTGCCAACGGACAGCGCGACAACATCTTGCGCCTACTGGTTGAGCAGCCACAGCACACACCGCACACCACCTTTGTGGCCAATGCACAGGCGGCATCGGGCGTGAAGAAATGGATAGCCCATAGCGCAAGCTTTGCCAAAGGCATTGTGCGGGTGAACGCCAAGGCTGCCGAGGCGCTGATGGGTAGCCGAGCCGTAAGCCTATTGATGGTGGGCGTTACTGCTGTTGAGGGCGACTTTGAAGAGGGCGACATTGTAAACATCATTGCGCCCAATGGTCAAAAGATAGGCTTGGGGCGTAGCGCTTATAGCAGCACCGAGGCCACAACCCTGGTGGGTAAACACGATGTAAAGCCCATTGTGCATTACGATTTTTTGATTATTTTACAAGATGGATGCTGAAAACATAAAGATATTTGAACAGGTGAAGGCGGCCAGCACCACGCTCGCCACCCTCGACGATGATACCAAGAACAAGGTGCTGCTGGCGGTGGCCGATGCCATTGCCGATAATGCAAGCGCCTTGCTCGATGCCAATGCCAACGACCTGCAGCGTATGGATAAAGCCAATGCGCTGTACGACCGACTGTTGCTCACACCCCAGCGTCTTGAAGGCATTGCTGCTGATATGCGCCATGTGGCTTCGCTGTCGTCGCCGCTGGGCCACACACTATGTCAGCGCACGCTGCCCAATGGGCTTCGCTTGCGCAAGGTTAGTGTGCCGTTTGGTGTGATAGGCATCATCTATGAGGCACGCCCAAACGTTAGCTTCGATGTGTTTTCGCTCTGCTTTAAGAGTGGTAACGCCTGTGTGCTGAAGGGCGGAAAAGATGCCGATAGCAGCAATCGTGCCATTATCGACGTCATTCATAAGGTGCTACGTCAAGAAGGCATCAGCACCGATGTTGTGCGCCTGTTGCCCGCCACTCACGAGGCCACGGCCGATATGCTCAACGCGGTGGGATACATCGACCTCTGCATACCACGTGGTGGCAAGAAACTTATCAACTTCGTGCGCGATACGGCGCGCGTGCCTGTTATCGAGACGGGTGCTGGCGTGGTGCATGCCTACTTTGATAAGGAGGCCGACACTGACATGGGCCGCCGCATCATTACCAATGCCAAGACGCGCCGCGTGAGTGTGTGCAACGCGCTCGACACGCTCATCATTCATAGCAGTAGGCTTGCCGACCTGCCCACCCTCGTTGCCGACATGGCCGACAAGCAGGTTGAGATATTGGCCGATAGCCGTGCTGCCGCTTCCTTGAAAGGCTATCCTTATATAAAAGAGGTGAAGGCCGAAGAAGAGGAGGGCGTGTTCAGCACCGAGTTTATGAACTATAGGATGGGTGTGAAGACCGTCGACTCGCTCAATGAGGCGTTGGCGCACATCGCACGGTTCGGCTCGGGGCATAGCGAGTGCATCATCACCGCTGATGCCGATGCCGCTCATCGCTTCCAGCAGATGGCCGACGCGGCCTGCATCTATTGGAACGCTCCCACCAGCTTTACCGATGGCGCCCAGTTTGGGCTTGGTGCCGAGATAGGCATCAGCACACAAAAGCTTGGCCCCCGTGGCCCTATGGGGCTTGAAGAAATCACTACGTATAAGTGGCTGATTGAGGGCGAAGGACAGATACGGAGTTAAGGGAAAAGTGAAAAGGGAAAAGTGAAAAATCCAATAGCTTTGCTCTTTAAGGGAAAAGTGAAAAATCCTATAGCCCAGTCCATTTAAAAATATACCCATTTAGGGGGTGAAGGAGTAAACAGCCCTCTCCCCGTCGGGGAGAGATGGAGAGGGGCTTTAACTATAAAACGAATGAACACATTTTTCAACGTCAACGACCTCGGCAACCTGCAGCAGGCATTGGCCGAGGCACAGGAAGTGAAGCGTAACCGTTTTGGCTTCCAGCATCTGGGCAAGAACAAAACCTTGCTCATGATTTTCTTTAACAACTCGTTGCGCACACGCCTTTCCACACAGAAGGCGGCCATGAACCTGGGCATGAATGTTATCGTGCTCGACGTGAATGCTGGTGCGTGGAAACTGGAGACCGAGCGCGGCGTCATTATGGATGGCGACAAGAGCGAGCATCTGCTTGAGGCCATCCCCGTGATGGGTAGCTACTGCGACCTCATAGGCATACGCTCGTTTGCTGGACTTACCGACCGCGAGTTTGATTATGCCGAGACCATCGTCAACCAGTTTGTGAAATACAGTGGCCGACCTGTCTTTGCCATGGAGACGGCCACCGTGCATCCGCTTCAAGCTTTTGCCGACCTTATCACCATTGAAGAGCACAAAACCGTGGCTCGTCCTAAGGTGGTGTTGTCGTGGGCACCTCACTGCCGCGCATTGCCTCAGGCCGTGCCCAACTCGTTTGCAGAATGGATGAACGCTGCCGACGTCGACTTTGTGGTGACGCATCCTCACGGTTATGAGCTCGACCCCAAGTTTGTGGGCCATGCTCGCGTTGAGTATGACCAGATGAAGGCGCTCGAAGGTGCCGACTTTGTGTATGCTAAGAACTGGAGCTGCCCTGGCGTGACCAATGCTGCCGACTATGGCAAGATATTGAGCAAAGATATGTCGTGGACCATCGACGCCGCCCACATGGCCGTAACGCGCAATGGCAAGTTTATGCACTGTCTGCCCGTGCGCCGTGGCCTCATCGTCACCGACGACGTGATTGAAAGTCCCAACTCGCTCGTCATACCCGAAGCCGCTAATCGCGAGATCTCGGCCGAAGTGGTTATCAAGCGTATGCTCGAGGCATTGTAAGCGCAACGTGGCGCTTCGTTAAGCATACGAGTGCATGCCACTGAGAAAATAGTTTACACCAAAATAGGTCATCAGTACACTGAGGAAGGCCAGTAACATGTATAGGTGCATGTGCTGCGCCTTCCTCAGCCATTTTATGTCGGCATGTAGCGGGGCCGAGTAGATAAGCATGGTTATCAGTGCCCAGGTTTCTTTCGAGTCCCAGCTCCAGTAGCGCCCCCAACTAACGTTTGCCCATATAGCGCCAATGAAGATGCCTATGGCAATGAGCGCCACGGCAGGATAGAGCAAAAACTGTGAGAGGGCGGCCAGCTGCTGCTCTTTCGCTGTTTGCTTGCGGTGGTGGGCAATAAGCCCTTGCAGACCGATGAGTGCCATCAGTCCGAACAGGGCGTAAGAGAACATGATGACCATGACGTGAACCGAGAGCAGTGGCGACTGCAGCACGGGCATGAGTTGTGTGATTTGCGGATTGCTATCGGTTATCATGGCCACGAGCAGTGCAAACGCTGACAGCAATGGGCCAAACTGTTTAATGGGCACGAAACGTTTCTGCATGACGAGGGTGACGATGAGTGTGGCCCACGCCATAAACTGCATGGTTTCGTAGCCGTTTGACATGGGCAGATGCCCCGACACATACCAACGCAGTGCAAGCAACACGGTGGTGTGTATAAGCATAACCCAAGCCAGCACGCTGCTTACGCTGTGCGCCTTCTTCAGCTTCTCGGCGTTGAGGCAAACCGTCGACATGATGGCCAACAACAGCGACAGGGCCAGATAAAGTATGATAGGCCAATGCTGGACATTTATCTTGTTATAGCCTATCTCGGTGTAGATGCGAAACTTAGTAGGCACCACCGCCTTGCCTCTTACATGCTGATAACTATATATTTTCTTTATGATCTCTTCGGCGCGAGCATTGTCGCCCATGATAACGCTCTCGGCAAGATAGTCCATCGACTTTTTAATAAACACCAGTTCTTGTTCGTTGAGCGACAGGTTGCCCAGTGGCTGCCCAGGTGCAAACCATTGTATGTGTTTCTGCTTGTTGGTATAAGGAAACATCTTTAGCATCTCGCCGCCATACAGCATGCGTATGATGTTAAACTTCTCGTCGGCATCGCGCAGCTGCTTTTGCAGCTTCGTGTCACCGTCTTTATAGGCTTTCTTTAGCGGGGCATCGAGTTTATAATTGTTGTAGCTGTCCCAGAAATCGGCAAACGAGGCCCATTTGCCGTTGATGCCGAGCAACTCTTGTGCTTTCTTTTCTTTTATCTCAATCATCTTCACCGTTTCCCAGTAGGGCACGTCGAAGATCCATCCCGCAAACACTTGGTTTGAGGAAAGCCCCTCCCACGACGCCTTGCCACAGAGTTTGGTAACAAAGCTTGTGGCCACTGTGTTGATGGGGGTGATGCGGCTGTTGTATAGCACGCATATCTTGCCAAAGTGGTTGGCAATGTCGGCATCAATCTTCACTCTTTCCTGTGCTTGTGCCGATGGTATGAACGCTGCAATGGCAAGTAGCACAGTGATAGCCCGTGCCTTTGCGCCTTGCAGCGAGAGGGCCTGACGGTAGAGATGGCGTATTCTTGTTTTCTTACTAAACATGGTTGTTATGAGCGATATAAAAAGCAAGGCATAACCCGTGTATGTAATGCCAATGCCCCACGGGTCGTGATAGACGCCCAGTGTAGTGCCTTGCATATCGCTGTCGTAGCCCGACTGTATAAAGCGGTAGCCGTTATAGCTGCCAATGTTGTTCATCGATACTTTTATTTCTTGGGTGTTGTCAGAGTTTTTGCTTTCGGCAGAGCCCTTTGTCTTAGCCGTAAGCGTGGTAACATAGTCCATCGGAGCATCAGTGCCTGGATAGTTTACCACGTTAAAGTTTTTAAGCGATACCTCGAAACCGAGTGCTTTCATTTCTCCCTCAGCATCTTTCATTGTGCTCGTTGTTTCGCCTTGGCGCAGGTGTAGGGTGCCACTTTCGGCCAACAGCCATGAGGTTAGGGCCCCGAGCAAAATAATCAGGAATGATGCGTGTACCAGCAGCACGCTGGCGCCAACGTTGCTTTTGCGTAGCATAATATAAACGGCTGCAGCAATGGCAAAGATGCCCCATAACACAACAAACCACCCCGAGGTGTATATGTGCTGTCTGACAAAGGCGGTGCCTTTGCTGCTTTCTACTATTGTAGCTGTCATAAGAATAAGGATGATTGCCGTTGCTACAACGAGAATTATATTCTTTAGATGTTTCATTGCTTGAGGGTTCAAATATTTTGAAAACAATATATTAAAACGACAACACTAACAACAAACGAACAACCAGCACAACCTTATTGCCGTGAGCATTTTCTTCGTGATGGCAGAACCGATGGCAAGTTTGGTCCTACCTTTCTATCTTAACGAAGGGGTTGTCTTTGTTGTTAGCTTGTTGTTGAGTGTTGTTGTGTCTTCTTACTATTGTAACGTTTCTATCGTTCTATTGTAACGTTTCTATTGTTCTTTGATTAGATCGACTCGACAAAGAAAATAATGTTGTCGCGCTCCGCTCTGCTCAGCTTGCGGAACTTCTCAATGGCGTAGCGAGCATCGCTCTTGGCGTTGCCGTGCCACATGATAGCTTCAAGGGTGTTGCGGGCGCGGCAGTCGTGCAGACGGTCTTCAGCACCCGTGCAAAGCTTTGACAGGCCACGACCCCACAGTGGAGTGGTGCGGCACCAGCCTGTGCGAATGTCGTTCTCCATGAACAAACGGTGCTGCACAAAGTCGGTGTAAGGCCATATCTTTTGATGCGGATAGCGAGGCATATCTTTATTGGTGAAGATGCCGTTAGGGTCTTGAATATTGTCGTCGCCAGTGGTCCATGATGGGCGGTGACAGTTGGCGCAACCTATCTCCTTAAAGAGCTTCATGCCCTTCTTAAAGCGGTCGGTAGTGGTGTTGCGAGCTGCAGGAACAGCCAGTCCGCGATGCCAAATCATAAAGTTCTTATATTGCGAGCTCGACATCTCAGGGTCAAGATCCTTTGCCATCAGATAGTTATAAATGTTTTGCTTTACATCAGCGGTGTGCCATGAGGGATGCGCGTTGTTCGGGTCGATGCTCTTGATATATTCGGGGAAGCCATCCTGAACATCGGGATCTTCCATTGACGACTTGGCGTAGATGGCACCTCCATCAAGGCTCAAGTAGTGGTAACGGCGGTCAGGACGTGTTACGTTTGTAATGTTCCAAATGGCGTTAGCACCTGCCGCATCAAGGATAGGTCCGCGGCTCATGGCATAGGTGTAGCGGCGCACATATTTCTTCCCGTCGCCAGCCTTGTTCACATAGTAGCTTACCCACTCGTTGGTGTTCTGATCCCAGTAGGCGGGGTTCAAGGCATTGGTCTTGCCCACCGAGTTGAAGTAGGCGCTCTGTCGTTTCCATTCGGCTGTGATCGAGTCGTCAGGAATAGCATCGGTCAAACCAGTGCCATAGATGCCGATGGTCGACTCCAGGCGCACGCCAATCTCGCTTGCCACCTGGTCAGAGGGGATAACCACCATCTTTCCGTCGCGCTTAACCGTTACGGGCGAATAGTAGGCATCGGCAGGAATGGTTACCTCAGGATAGATGAGCGAATAGCTCTCTCCATCGGGGAACTTGTTGCCCCATTCGTCGGTGTAGTCCTTCCACTTAATGTCTATCTTGCTCTCGTCAATCTGTGGTTTGAAGGGCTTTACGGCCTTGGTCTGCGGCATACCAGCCACCGAGTAGATGTAGGCATTGGTCTTTTTGTCATACACTACCAGCAGGTAGCCATTGCCATCTTGGTCGGCTCGATAGGCTTTTTGGCGTTTGCCATGACCGTAGTTAGGGTGACAGTAAAGGCATCCGCGACGCACGTAAACGGGGCCCAGGCCAGCAAACGCATCGTTAGTGGTGTTGTAGTCTTTCTCGAAGAGCGACTCGCCAATCTGGAAGTTTAGCGACAAGCCCGCATCGTCGACGGCAGCTGTTGCCTGACGGTAGGCGTATGCCGACTGAATGTTTGTTGTTCCAAGCTTGCCACCAGCATAATACCACTCGTTGGGCGAGCCATACTGTGCCTCGGGAAGATTGGTGTCGAGGTTGTCGTTGTCAGAGCAAGCTGTGAAAGCCAGTGCCGATAACAACGCCGGAATAAAATAAATGTGTTTCATAATGTTGTTTTATAATACGTGAAAAGTTGGCAGTTGCTTTTAGGGCAAACCGCCAACGGGTTTCCATTTTTTATATTCTCTTCAAAGTGAGCGTATGCTTTTCGGCCAATTAGTCGAGCAGGTCGTTAAGAGCGTTCAACGACTTCTCCAGTCCGTCAAGAGCCTCCATAGCGTCCTTAGCGGTCTGGTCGCTATAGAAATCCACGAAGGGCTTTTTCATGCCAGCAATCTTGCTCAGTGCGTTCTCAAGATTGGTCATCACGTTCTCAGCGGCAGCCTTGGTCTTGCTGTTGTTCAGGCAGATGCCTATGAGCGACTTGGCGTTAGGTGTAGTGCCATCAACGGTGCAGCCACCATACAGGGCGTGCTTTACAGACATGATGTTGTCGTAGAAGTCTTGAATTGAGTTGTGGGCGTGAGGCGACTCGATATAGTTGACATCCTCGCCAGTGGCAGGAGCGCCAATCTTTGAGTCGCGCACCTCACCAATAATGTTGTTAGCGCCAGCGATTATCTCTTTTGAGGCCAGCACCACGGTTGAATAGGTTGAACCAGCATTGCCTGCGTTCTTGAAGTTTTGACCGTAGTTGATGGCCGACTCAAATTCTACTTCGTCAAGCAGTTTCTGCTCGTCGGCCGAAACCTCGCCACCCCAAGCTGAAACCAGTTTCAGCGAACTGAGGTACAGGTCTTGTGCGGCAGTCTTGGCAAAATAGATCTCATTGTTGGTCATATCAGCAAAGTGGCGTGCCTTGCCGTCGCGGAAGATCAAATACTCGACAGCGTGAAAGCCTGTAAGGTTCTGACCGTTAGCGATGGCATCGTTAATGTTGTTTGTGGCCAACTCGTTGTCTTCGCCTTCGCCACCCAACTGCAAGTCTTTGTATAGCTTCATGTAGCTTTCAAACTGCTTCTTGTCAAACGGCCATGTGTCGGTATGGGGGTCGAGTGCATAGTCGCCAGCGGCACCAAAGAGAAATGCCTCAGAAAACTCCCACCATTTGCGCGACATCCTCCATGTTTCGCAAGCCTTCTGTACTCCAGCATCGTTGCTCATGGCGTTGATGTCGGCTACAAGCTGCTTGTTATAGTCGGCCAGATTGCGGTAGGTGGCTACAATGGTGTTGTCAACATAGCTTGCGTTCACTTCTTTCAGTGCGCTCTCGCCGAAGGTTCCTACATGATCGTCGTTGTCGTCGTTGTCACAACTGGTAAAGCTCATTGTGAATGTCAATGCGGCGGCAAACATCATCGAATACTTAAAAATCTTGTTCATTGTTTCCTGTTTTTATTTTTATTAAGTGTATGTTTGTTTTCTAAGTAGGTGTTTCATGCAAATGGTTATCTCAAGAACCAACCATTATAGGTGATGCCCAACGACAGGCTCGGCTCATCGTTAAAGCCATGGCTAAGGAAGCGTTTGCTATATTCGCCCTTGATGATAATCTGTTTTACAGGCGAATAGTTTACACCCACGGCCATACGCTTTACGCGGTCATATTTATAGGCCACTTTTTGTTTGCCAGCAGCATAGGTGTTATAGTCTTCATAGCGACCAAAGAGATATAGCTTTTGCTTCTCGCGCAGACAGCTTATCTGTGAGAAGATGTTATAGCCTGCCTCCATGCCCACGGCATAAGCGTTGCTTGCTATAGGCGAGTGTTTTGATGGCGAACCATCTTGCTGTGTGTGTTTAGGAAAAGCGTTCATAAAGGCGGTCATCTTTGCGGCATCGTCAAGGTGCGAGTAGGTGGCGTTGCCACGCACAATCCAGTTCCAGCGGTTCAGTTCAAAGCCAAAACTTCCTATTGATAAGGCTCCGTGCACCTTGTCGTATGAGGCGCTGGCCTTGCGCTCGGTGTTCTTAAAGGTGTAGCCGTAGTAGCCGCTCAGGCTGAGGCGTACGCCAGGGATTGAATAGTTGTCGATGCGGGCAGCACCAGCATAAACGTTGCCCAGCTTATATTCGTACGGACTGGTGGCACCATAATGCACGTAGCAGTTGTGGCCGAAGCGCTCGGCATCAAGACCCGAGGTGAAGATGGCCTCGTAGCGCCAGTCGCTCACACGTCCCCACAGCGACAGACCTACCTGATGCCAGGTGTTGGGCAGCATCTTGGCCTCGCCCTCAGAGCGATAAACCGAGAAGAAATTGTTAGGCATATGGTAGGCATTAATCTCGCCCACAGGGATGATAATTTCGCCTGCCTTGATGTTAAACTTTCCGCCAGCAAAGGCTTTGTTTATCCAGAACTGTTCCAGCGCCACCTCGCCGCCGCGCTCGGTTTCGGCCTCATATTCGCCGCTCTCGTCGGCATCAATCTCAACAGCGTTTTCTGTGCCGCCGTGCTCAAATTCTATCTCCATGCCCATGGTCCAGCCGTTGCCAAAGTTGTAGCCCATGTTCAAGGTTACGTGGGGCAGGTCGAAGCGTCCGTGGCTGGGGTCGTTCTTATAAGTGGCTGGGTCGCGGTAGCGGTTGAAGTGCTGACTGTAGAAGTTGCGGCTTGTTACCGCCTCGCCATATCCGCCTATCGAGAAACGCGATAAGGCATTGGCCAGGCGTTCTACCTTTGCATCGTTATCAGTTTTGTTTTCTGTGTCAAGCTTTTTCTCAATGCTTGCACTGCTTTCTGTAGCGGTGGCCTCTGTCTTGCTTGCCTCCTCCTTCTCTCTTGCTGAGGCTGGCATTGCCAAAGCGCATGAAAGGGCGCTTAATAACAATAAATTCTTATTCATATTTTATATTATGATATTATGCAATTACTCTTTTAGCTACGCTTTTTTTATTTGTTTTTCTAAAATCAATATCTGTTTTGGTACATACTAGTACCTGCTTTGGCACATACTGATATTTTCCGATGCAAAAGTATTAAGTTTTGAAAAGTATCGCAATACTCAAATTTTATGAAATTTTAAAGAATTAGGGGACAACGCACGGCCATGTGTTTTCTTAAATACTCACATTTAGGTATTTCTACAAAGGCATCTTTATACCTATGTTTGTGTATAGCGCTTTTTCTTCTATGCTATTAATAGTGAACACATATCCTTGTACAATTATCTACGTTATGGAACAAATATGAGGATAAACAGAACATTTTAATGGCTATTACTTGTTCGTTTACATTTATTTCTTTATTTTTGCAAAAAGTAGACCTTTAGCAGCGCATAAGTAACCGTGAGTCAATGCACTGCATGGCGTTTGCCGATAGCTGAAACAAAAATATTAACCATTAAAATTAATTATTGATATGAAGAATTTTGGCTTTTCAAAGAGCCTGATGGTAGGCTTTATGTTGCTGATAGGAGCATCTTCTGTATCGGCTCAAGACTCTAACATTTTTGGTATCGCAAACCGTGTGGGCGTAGGTGTTGGCGTAGGTACTGAGGGTATTGGCGTTGATGTGGCCGTGCCTGTTACCAAATATCTGCAGGCGCGTGTGGGCTTTAACGTGATGCCTAATATCAATATTAACACTACGGCCGACGTGTCGAGCACTCTCATTGATCGCCCCTATAACGGTCAGATGGATGTAAAGGGCAAGTTCTCGCGCACCACTTTCGATTTTAAGATCGATTGCTATCCCTTTGCCAATGCCAGCTCGTTCTTCGTAACGGCAGGTTTCTCGGTGGGTGGCGATAAGTTGGTGAAGATTACGGGCCATAGCGACGAACTGAAACAGTATAATGCTCAAGGCAGAGAATATAACGTAGAGATTGGCGATTACCAAATTCCGGTTGACAAAAATGGTGATGTGGCTGGTGGCATTAAGGTGAAAAACTTCCGCCCATACCTCGGTCTCGGCTTCGGACGCCTTATCCCGAAGAAACGTTTCGGCGCTCGCTTCGAGATTGGTGCTCAGTTCCAGGGCAAGCCCGTGGTGTATGCTGATGGCGTAGGCGACCTTACCAAGGTGATGGGCCAAGATACCGACGACGACATCTCTAAGTTTATGGACTGGCTGCAAGTGTACCCCGTCATGAAACTCTCTTTCCGCGGCCGCATCTTGTAACCAATACATTATTTCCGTGGCCGCATCTTGTAACAATACATTATCGCGCATAACGATACTCTATATGTGCATAACAATATTTAAGTAACCGTCGCCAAAGGCGGCGAATGTACATAACCGCTGGTGAAGCGAGCGAAGCGAGCGTAACCAGCGGCTTCTCATCAAGATAATAAAGCGTCCTCGAAGAGGGCGAACATACCAGAGTGAATTCTCAACAAATATGTTCGTCTGCTTTGAGGACGCTTCTTTTATCGCCTGTTACCGTATAGATTGTCGCCTGTTACCGTATAGATTGTCGCCTGTTACCCTATAGTTTGTCGCCTGTTACCGTAATAATAATCGGTTAAACTCCAGCAACAAGTCATTTCGCATCGACCGTTATGAACATGGAGAACGGTCGTTGTTCGTGTTTACATCGACCGTTATGAACATGGAGAACGGTCGATGCGGCATGACTTTCTCAAGGGTTTCACCCAATTTTCTCAAGGATTTTGCCCAATTCTCTCAATGCTTCTGCCCAATTATTCCCCCACTTTTACTCGAAACAGACATTGCTTCAACATAACAATGCCATTGGTTTTACGGTATATAGGCCCTTATTTTCTCAAACCATACTCTTACCATAATACATTTTTAACAACCTTGTTTAAAACAACCTTGTTTAAAATGATATTTTTTCTTATCTTTGCACTATCTTCATCACTAAAACAATAATGCTATGGCAAAGAATTTTGAAGCACCGTTTGTGTTTGGCGTTCGCGTTGAAGGCGACACATTTACCGACCGCAAGGAAGAAACAGAGCGTTTAAAGGCTAACTTTACCTATGGCGTGAACACGATACTTATATCTCCGCGTCGTATGGGAAAAACATCGCTCGTTGACAAGGTGTGCTCGCTTGTTGAGAGCGACAACATCAAGATAGCGCGTATTGATGCTTTCGGTTGTCGTTCAGAAAACGATTTTGTTAATGCCTTTGCCACGGCTGTAGTGCGCGCCACCTCAAGTCGATGGGAAGAATGGATGGAGAACGCAAAAGTGTTTTTAAGTAGGTTTGTGCCAAAGATAAGCTTTGGGCAAGATCCGTTGAACGATTTCTCTATCTCGTTAGAATATAATGCCAGTAACAATACAACAGAAGATGTGTTGCAGCTACCCGAACTGATAGCCAAAGAAAAAGGATGCCGAATAGTGGTGTGCATTGACGAGTTCCAGCAGATAGGCGTCTTTGCTGATTCGCTTACCTTTCAAAAGAAGCTTCGTGGTATATGGCAGTTGCAGACGCATGTCTCTTATTGTCTTTATGGTAGCAAGAAACACATGATGGAACAAATGTTTCAAGACCAGAGCTATCCGTTCTACCGTTTTGGCGATTTGTTCTATCTTAACAAAATTAGTGAGGCCGACTGGGTGGCTTACATCTGCGAACGTTTCGAGGTGACGGGTAAACATATTTCTGAAGAACTGGCTCGCGAGATATGCATTGTGACCGACCGCTATTCGTCTTATGTGCAGCAGTTGGCTTGGCTGGTATGGCTGAAAACGCAACATGAAGCAACGATGAGCGACGTGCAATATGGCATTGACCGCTTGCTCGATGCCTGCGAGCCGTTGTTTATCCAGCAAACCGAAGACCTCTCGGCCTATCAGATGAACTTCCTGCACGCCTTGGTGAACGGCATACACACTGGCTTCACGCAATCAGAGATCCTAAAAACTTACCGCTTAGGTACAGCAGCCAATATAACAAGGTTGAAGAAAGCCATGATAGAAAAAGACCTCGTCTGCCTTTCTGCTCCCAAACATCTTGAGCTAAGCGATCCCATCCTTGCCTTGTGGCTGAAGCGAAGGGTGTGGAGGGAGTGATGTGGAGTGATTGAACGGAGGGGCTTAACGGTCTTAGCCAATGGCCATGTTTGCGCTTCATAAGTGTTATGTTTATGCTTCATAAAAGGCATGTTTACAATCTTCAAGTGATGATGTTAGGCTTGCAAACATGCTTTGCAAAGGATGGAAAAAAGTCGAAAAGGGAGCATTTTTACCCCAATTTTGCATAAATATACAGAATGACAGAAAGATAGCAAACAAAGCCTTGCTCCTTCCAACTGATAAGTTAAAACTCCGAAAACTTTTTCAATAAGTTCTCCAAACTCACTCAAAATACAAAGATAAACGCTATCTTTGTGCACGTCAAGACCACATACTGATTTCATAGGCTTGCATATTTGGGGTTAAAATTCTTCCCAAAGATAAATATAATTTGTGACTTAGAGCACGTTGATGCAAGATTTTAAGTATGTCGGTCTTGACATTTTAACTCAAGCTGCGAGCACTCGGAGATATTCATTTCTGTTTTTATCTCAACTGGCTTATAATTCGGAAATTTTATCTAAATTTGTAGACGATAAGCCGCGCAGCGTGGCACGATGACGCACCGCGCGGCAGCAGAAAGACATAAATCCTTTCACCAAACCAACATTACAGATCACATCACGATGAAACAACTCATTCTTTCGGCGGCCCTCATAGCCGCCTCGCTTGCCACGGCAGGCGCACAGACAGCCAAGACAAGCGGCAACCCCGTGTTCAAGGGATGGTACGCCGACCCCGAGGGAGCAGTCCTCGACGGGCAGTACTGGATATTCCCCACCTACTCTGCTCCATACGATGAGCAGACGTTCATGGACGCGTTCTCCTCACCAGACCTCGTGACATGGACCAAGCATCCGCACGTCATAGACAAGAAAGACGTGTCGTGGGCCAAGCGTGCAATGTGGGCCCCGGCCATCATACACGCCAACAAGAAGTACTACCTCTTCTTCGGTGCCAACGACGTACATCAGGGCGAGGTGGGAGGCATAGGCGTAGCCACCGCCGACCGCCCCGAGGGCCCGTACAAGGACGCGCTGGGCAAGCCGCTCATCAACGACATCGTGAACGGGGCACAGCCCATAGACCAGTTCGTGTTCCGCGACGACGACGGCAAGTACTACATGTACTACGGCGGATGGGGACACTGCAACATGGTGCGTCTCAGCGACGACCTGCTGAGCATCGTGCCCTTCGACGACGGCACCACATACCGCGAGGTGACGCCCAAGAACTACGTGGAGGGCCCGTTCATGCTCAAGCGCAAGGGCAAGTACTACTTCATGTGGTCGGAAGGCGGCTGGGGCGGCCCCGACTACTGCGTGGCCTACGCCATAGCCGACTCGCCTTTCGGCCCGTTTGAGCGCGTGGGCAAGATTCTTCAGCAGGACCCTGCCATAGCCACCGGTGCCGGACACCACTCCGTGATACAGGTACCCGGCAAGGATGAGTACTATATAGTATATCACCGCCGCCCGCTCACCGAGACTGCCGCCAACAGCCGCGAGACCTGTATAGACCGCCTCTACTTCGACAAGGACGGACACATCGTGCCCGTGAAGATGACCAACGAGGGCGTGAAGGCCGTGAAGAAGCCCAAGAGGAAATAATGCACTTACGCCGCCCTGCGGCTACATACCAACGCATTCGTCCCCGTGGCGTGCCTGCATATACGGAGCAGTCTTGCTCCACGCATGCAGACACGCCACGGGGACGATGCTTTTCGTGCAGTGCCAGTACCGCACAGCTCCTTGTGTGCCTCCGCCATGTCATTTCTGTTTTTTTATCTCAACTGGCTTATAATTCGGAAATTTTATCTAAATTTGCATACGATAAACTGCACTCGGCAATCTGAAAAAAATCTTTCATTGCGCTCGTTTGTATTATCTTTACATAAGATAAAACTGCACTCGGCAATCTGAAAAAATCTTTCATCGCGCTCGTTTGTATTATCTTTGCGGCATCTTAAACAATGTTTGGCAGTTTTACTACATATTTTATAAAAATGATGATATTATGAAAAAAGAATTATTGTTAGCATTCTTGTCTGTAGCCATTAACGGTTCGGCAGCCAATGATGAGATTGTGAAGGCGGGAAGCACGGCTGTTCCCATGCCCCAATATGCAGTCTTTACCGACGGACTGCATGATGATATTGTACCGGGGGGCTGGTTGAAGGAGATTCTTGTGCGCCAGGACAATGGATTGTCAAGTCATCCGGAAGCTATGTCTTATCCTTTTGACTCCAAACTATGGGTCGGAGAACTTAAAAGGGACACGGAAAGCAGGGGCGCAGACTGGTGGCGATATGAGCAAACTGCTTATTATGTGGACGGATTGATGCGACTTGGTTATCTGCTTGATGATGAAAAATTGCTGAGCGTAGCCAAAGAGAATATTGATTGGGTACTTGAGCATCCGCTTCCCGCGAAAAAAGGCATTCCGTTCAAGCCGTCGGATGTGGACAGTATGATGAGTAAGAACGCGCAATTCACGGCGGAAGTGTCTGAAGACCCGAAGGCACAGGCTTGGAAAAAACGCATCAGACAGGAGATTGAGACGCAGTTGCGCATTGCGTCATACGACCGACCGGAAGGTCGTCTCGGTCCGGAGACAAAGTCGATGGCATGGCCTTTCGCAGTGTTTTTCCGTGCAATGAAGGCTTATTATGAGGCAACGGGCGACGAACGCGTACCGAAAGCCCTTGAAAAAAACTATCTTTCATATAGTGTTGAGGAGTTGGGCAGAAATCGTTTTGTCGTGAATGTGGAAGGTATTCTGTGGACTTATGCCATCACAAAGAACCCGAAATTGCTGGCTCTTGCCGAGAATGCGTGGGCTCAGAACGGTGCGGAGCTGACACAGGAAAGCTGTCTGGATGACAAAGACTTCCATATGCACGGTGTTACAATGAACGAATTGATGAAAGTTCCGATGCTGCTTTATGAGTATACGGGCAAGAATGAGTATCTGAAGGCTGCACTTAATGCCGACTATAAGATGGAAAAGGCGAATATGCTTGCCGATGGTGTGAACTCCAGTTCGGAGGGATTGGCAGGTAATGATGCGCTTGCCAGTCATGAAACCTGTGATATTAGCGACTATACATGGACTGTCGGCTATTATCTGATGGCTACCGGTGAGGCGCAATGGGCGGATAGAATAGAGAAAGCGATGTTTAATGCTGCGCTGGGAGCTATAACCAAAGATTTCAAGAGTATGCAGTATTTCTCTTGTCCAAACCAATTCATAGCCACGGGCAACTCAAATCATAATGAGTTCAAGTATGGACTGACGTGGATGGAATACCGTCCGATTCATGAAACAGAATGCTGTATCGGTAATCTTCATAGGTATATGCCCAACTATGTGGCACGAATGTGGATGAAGGATGCGAAGGGGCAACCTGTTGCTGCACTGTATGGACCGAGTACGGTGGTGTATTCTCTTGCCGATGGCATTACGGTGAGAATAGAAGAGAAGACATCTTATCCGTTTGATGAGAAGATTGACTTCGTATTTACTTTCTATAAAGACGGTAAAAAACTGACGGGAAAGCATAAAATGGATTTCACATACCGCATACCGCAATGGTGTTCAGCCGCAGAAGCCGGTTTTAAGACTGTAACAAAGGAATGGAAATCGGGTGAGAAGTTTTCGGTTTCGCTTCCGATGCAGGTTAAAGTGTGTGGTGATTCCACCACAGGAATGTACGTGGAGCGTGGACCTATACTTTATTCTTATCCTATTCCGGCTGCGATTGAGGAAGATACGCTTGTATATGATAATCTTGCGGGTAAGGTTTCGGGTAATCCTGACTTCAAAAGCTGGAGCATGACACCTTCCGGCAAATGGAATTATGCTTTCAATGCGAATAAGGTTGATAACATCAAAGTGAAGTATAATAAGGTAAATGGCTTCCCGTTTGATTTGGGAAACAGCCCTGTTACAATTACGGTTCCTGTTGTTGGCGTCAAGGATTGGACTTTGGTTGATAACCGTTTTACGCCGGCATTGCCGAAAGCCGTCGTATCAGAGGAGCGTAGTGATACGGTTATCGAACTTGTTCCTTATGGCAGTACAACCCTGCGGTTGACTATTTTCCCCGTATTGAAGTAGATACAAATTATAAGTAGGTGTTCAAAATTAATTTAAATGAATCTATGCTCTATTTTTGTCTGTATGTTCAGCTCCGAAGATGGAGTGTACTACCCTAGAAAAAGTTGAATGGATTTGTACTGTAAGCCTGAGGTTGGTTGAATGATTTTCGCCTTATCCCCAAACTCTGTTGAATAAGACATTCATATAAGACAAAGGTTAACCTTGCGGGGACGGTTGAAATATAGCAACAAATAAAAAGAGCTTTTGATGTGTATGCTTACAACATCAAAAGCTCTTGTGTCTATGTCTGTGGCCTGTTCTTCAATTACAAATTTTTGTTCTTGGGCTTCCCCGTTATGTCGTAGTGCTTCTTCTGTGGCATGCTCACACAGTTTGTTGCCAAGTCGACAAGCCAGCCGGGGATGCCTCCAAGAAGAATGTTTCCAAATGTAACAGCGTTTATTTTCTTCTCAAGAACAATGTCTTTATATTCATAGTTCTCCGATTTTATCTTTACGCGCTGCCCGTCTATGCCGTGTCTGTTTATTTTAACCATTGCGGGCAGTTCTACATTTTCATAGGTCTGCTTTTCTGTCACAATTGTCACGGGCTCATCAACATCTCCATCAATGTAAATCTTGTTGGCGCTTCCCGAAAGAATGGTTGCGCATGATGTTAAGCTCATTGTTGCTATGCAACTCATTGCGGCAAACATCAAGTTCCTTGTTTTTATCATACCTTTTTCGTTTTTTAAGTTAATGTTTCAATTTTTTTCATTGTATCGCTTTCGTCTCTAATCCTACAGCCCTTCCCAACGCCTTGTCTCTTCAACAGTATTTAATCTTTCAGGCATCCAATGGGAACCACATAAACGCCGTCTTTTCTGCGATAAGCATAGTCGCCTGTTCCTGTGAGCACCATCATGAATGATGGGTCGTTCATCTTTTCTGTGTTTATCTTGCTTGCAAGCGTAATAAGGTTTCCCGTGCCCTACCTTCTATTAAAACCACACCCTTGCTTGCGAGTTTTTTTGCAAGCATTTTGTCTGCAATTCTATGTTTGTATTCCATTCGCTTAAATTGTTGATTCTCAACTGCAAAGATACAAATATTTTTTTGTATTTCCTCAGTTGGCCGATTTTCGTTTCCTCAGTTGGCCGATTTTCATTTCCTCAGTTGGCCGATTTTCGTTTCCTTAGTTGGCCGATTTTCATTTCCTCAGTTGGCTGATTTTCATTTCCTCAGTTGGCCGATTTCCGTTTCCTTAGTTGGCCGTATTTTGTTTCCTCAGTTGGCCGAAATAAGTATGGTAGTTGGGGAAGCTAAGTAAGGTAGATAGGAGGGCTAAACATGGCAGTTAGGAGGGCTAAGTGGGGCTGTTGTGAAAAGAATGACGGTTAAAAGGAAAAGAAAAACTGTCAAAAGAAATAATGTAAGACAGGAAAGAAAAATGCTTCTATGTTATTCTCTGAAAAATCTCTTTAATCTTCTTGATTTAAAAGAGAGTGGGGGAGAAATAACATTGAAGCATCTTTGTGTTCTATAGCGCTTGGTCGCGATGCGTTTGGTTCATTTCACGCCAGCCTTCAAACCGCGGATCACGGCAGAGGTGAAGCCTGCGTGCTCCATTTCGTTGAGGCCGCGAATGGTGAGACCGCCAGGGGTACACACCTTGTCAATCTCGGCTTCGGGGTGGTTGCCATTGGCTTGTAGCAGCTCTACGGCACCCTTCATGGTTTGCAGCACAATGTCTTTCGCCATGTCGGCTTTAAAGCCAAGCTCCACACCACCCTCGGCGGCGGCACGCACATAACGCATGGCGTAGGCAATGCCGCATGAGGCCAAGGTCATGCCAGCGCTAAGATGGCGTTCATCGGTAATCATGGCCTGTCCCACGTTGTCGAACAGCGCCTTGACGGTGGTCGTGGTGTCGGCGGTGGCGTTCACAGGCACGATGAAAGTCATTGAGGCGAGCACGGCGATGGCCGTGTTGGGGATGACGATGAAGGTTTGTGGCACAGCATCATCTTTCTTCAGCCAAGTTGTAAACTGACTGCCGCTGATGCCAGCTGCCACGGTGATGATGGTTTGGCGTGTGTAGTTGAGCACGGGCTTCAGCTCGTTCACCACCTGTTCCACCAGCCACGGCTTCACGGCTATGACAACGATGTCGGCACCTTCGGCAGCCGTCTTATTGTCGGTGGTAACGCTGGCACCTTGCAGGGCAAAGTGTTCAAGCTTCTGGGCGGTGGGGTTTGCCACACTGATGTCGGCGGGCTTCACGGCTCCCGACTTTATAAATCCGTCGGCCATAGCGCCACCCATGGCTCCAGCGCCTATGATTGCTATTTTCATGTTTCGCTATTTTTAAATTTCTGCCAGCACCTTTGCCAGCTTCTCAACAAAGGCGTCGGCCATCTCTTTGGTAGTGCAGAGGGGCGGCAGCACACGCAAGATGTTGGTTGAGGCGCAGCCTGTGAAGCAATGTTCTTCGGTGATGAGGCGCGAGCGCACCTCTTTGTGTGGAATGTCGAGGTCGATGCCCACCATCAGTCCACGTCCGCGCACATCGGTGATGTGGCTCTGTGTCTGCTGTAGCTCTTTCAGTCGGGCAATGAGATGTTCGCCCACCTCATGTGCGTTCTCTACAAGGTTCTCTTTCTCCATGACGTCGAGCACTGCTAATGCCGCTGTGCAGGCAAGATGGTTGCCGCCAAATGTGGTGCCCAGCTGGCCATAGACGGGCTTGATATCGGGTGAGATGAGCACGGCTGCCATGGGGAAACCGTTGCCAATGCCCTTTGCCACGGTGATGATGTCGGGACGAATGTCTAACCACTGGTGGGCGAAGAACTTGCCCGAGCGGCCGTAGCCACACTGTATCTCGTCGGTGATGAGCAGTGTGCCGTTGCGCTTGCAGGCTGCCTGCAAGCCCTGTGCAAACTCGGGTGTGGCCATGCGTATGCCGCCCACGCCCTGTATGCACTCTATGATGACGGCTGCCACGTCGCCCTTGTCGAGCTCGCGCTCCCAAGCCTCAAGGTCGTTGAGGGGTAGGTAGGTGACGTGTCCGCAGTCGTTGATGGGTGCAATAATCTTCGGGTTGTTCGTAACCTCTACCGCCAGCGATGTGCGACCGTGAAAGGCTTTCTCGGCCGACAGTACGCGAGTGCGGCCAGTCTGGAATGAGGCCAGCTTCAGCGCGTTCTCGTTGGCCTCGGCACCCGAGTTGATGAGGAACAGCTGATAATCGTCGTAGCCGCACGCCTTGCCTAAGCGGTTGGCAAGTTCTACCTGCAGCTTGTTGATTACTGAGTTGGAATAGAAGCCCAGTGTGTTGAGTTGCTGGGTCATCATCTCTACATAGTGTGGGTGGCAGTGTCCGATGCTGATCACGGCGTGACCGCCGTAGAAGTCGAGATACTCCTGTCCATTGTCGTCCCAGATGTGACAACCCTGACCTTTAACAATGTTTATGTTGAATAGGGGATATACGTCGAATAGTTGCATAATTAAAGTGAAAAGTGAAAAGTGAAAAGTGAAAAATCCAAATGCTTGATTGTTTTACTTTTCTTATCACTTGTTATTTAAGTTGTTTCTTTTCTTTACTGTTTTAATTGAGGATATAAGCAAGGCTAACAGTTCTTTGCTATCTTGAACCATGCTGTTATATTCTTTTTCATCGATAAAATTGGTGTCGTGTAACAGGTTTAACCAATATATCGTTTCGTTACATTCTTTAAGGGCTATGTGAAGTTTGTTTATAAAATCTGATGGGCTTTGTGCAAATTCTGCTTCACGAACAAGAGCGCCAACGGCGGTGCCAGACCTGAATATTTGGTTTGTAAGTGAAACCATTTTATAAGGACAGTCAATGTATTTTACCATGTTTATGATGCGTCTTGCAAAAGCATAACTTTTGTTGTGCAAAGGAGAACTTCCTCTGTTGTATGCTGTATCATCCATGTCCTTAATACTTCTTTTTGTTAATTTACATTGTTTCTGTTGCTTGAAAGCTCTTTTAAAACATCAAAGCCATAGGATTTTTCACTTTTCTCTTCTCACTTTTCCCTTAGAAAGCTCCTGCTTTCAGTCTCAGTCCCATGGTTTCCTCCACGCCAAACATGATGTTCATGTTTTGCACGGCCTGTCCTACGGCACCTTTCAGAAGGTTGTCGATGGTAGAGGTGATGAGCAACTTGTTGCCAAACTTGTCGCAGTGGATGAGCGCCTTGTTGGTGTTCACCACCTGCTTCATGTCGATGGCATTGTCAACATAGTGGGTGAAGGGGGCGTCCTTGTAGAACGCCTTGTAGGCTTCAACAATCTGCTCTATGGGCATATCGGTCTTAACCACCTGGGTGGCGAAGATGCCACGGGCAAAGTCGCCGCGATAGGGAATGAAGTCGATTTCGGCATCCAGCTCGCCCTGCACCTGTTTCAGGCTCTGGCAGATTTCTGGCACATGCTGATGGCAGAAGGCTTTGTAGATGCTCATGTTGTTGTTGCGCCACGAGAAGTGAGTGGTGGCGCCTGGCTTCTGTCCTGCTCCTGTGCTGCCTGTTATGGCGTTCACGGCGATGTCACCCTTCACGATGCCCAGCTTGGCGGCTGGCAGCAGACCCAGTTGTATGCAGGTGGCAAAGCAACCTGGGTTGGCCACATGTTGTGCAGCGGCAATGCGCTCGCGGTTAATCTCGGGCAGACCATACACATAGTCGTTATCGGGAGCCGCTAAGCGGAAGTCTTGTGCCAGGTCGATAATTTTTACATGGGCAGGTATGGTGTGCTCGCGCAAGAACTGCTCGCTCTTGCCATGACCAAAGCAGAAGAATACCACGTCGACCTTGTCGAATGGCATCTCACTGGTAAATCGTAGGTCGGTGTCGCCCAACAGCCCTTCATGCACATCGGCCACAAGATTGCCAGCGTTGCTCTCGCTGTTGGCAAACACAATCTCTGCCTCAGGGTGGTTAAGCAGCAGTCGTATCAGTTCGCCCCCCGTATAGCCAGCCGCACCTAATATTCCTATTTTTATCATAAAACTTTGTTTTTGTTTTCGCGTGGAACAATGAGCCAAAATGCAAGATAAGGTATGATGCCTATACCATAGAAAAATACGGCTACGAACCAAAGTATGCGCATGATGATGGGGTCAATGTCGAAATAATGGGCTAGTCCGCCGCACACGCCCCCAATCTTCTTGTCGGTGTCAGACAAATATAGCTTTTTCATAATGATAAACGTTTCGCTCTTCGTTCTTCACTTACTAATTATCTCTCTTCCTCGGGGTGCATACCATAGTAAACACGCAATGGGGTAGACGATACCTTGATGAAGCCTTTGGCATCGTCGGCAGTCCAGCCATGTTGCATCTCGCCATATTCGCCAAGTTTGCTCTTTGTGAGGTCGTCGGCCGAGTCGATGCCTACGGTCTGGAACGAGTAGGGGCGAAGCTTCAAAATAGCGGTGCCGTTGACGTGGCGCTGCGACGAGGTGAGCATGGCCTCGATATCGGGCATCACAGGCTCAAGATACTGGCTCTCGTGCAGGAACATGCCGTACCAGTTAGCCACCTGGTCTTTCGAATACTGTTGCCACTTGCTCAGCGTGCTCTTCTCTAACAGGCGGTGAGCCTCGATGATAAGTTTTGGGGCAGCGGCCTCGAAGCCTACGCGGCCCTTGATGCCGATGATGGTGTCGCCCACATTGCAGTCGCGACCAATGGCATAGGCGGCGCCTATCTCTTCAATCTTCTGTATGGCGGCAATCCTGTCGTCAAACTTCTCGCCATTTACAGCCACAATCTCGCCCTTCTCGAAGGTGATCTTCAGTTCGGCTTCTTCGTCGGTGGCGGTGACGTGCTTGAGGTAAGCCTCTTCGGGCAGGCCCTGTGTGGGGTCGAGAATTTCGCCACCGCAGATGCTGGTGCCCCAGATGCCTACGTTGTACGAATATTTTAGTTTGGTGAAGTCGGCAAAGAAACCGTGCTCGTTTAGGTAGTCGACCTCTTCTTTACGTGAAAGGGCTTTGTCGCGTGTCAGGGTGATAATCTCTACGCCAGGTGCCATCACCAGGAAGGTCATGTCGAAACGTATCTGGTCGTTGCCTGCTCCTGTTGAGCCGTGGGCAATGGCGTCGGCACCTATCTCTTTGGCATAGCGCGCAATGGCAATGGCCTGGAAGATGCGCTCTGACGATACTGAGATGGGGTAGCAGTTGTTGCGCAACACGTTTCCGAAAATCATGTATTTCAGCGACTTCTCATAATACTCGTGTGTAACATCGAGCGTAACGTATGCCTTGGCACCCAACTTGTAGGCGTTTTCTTCGTTGGTCTTCAGCTGTTCGAGGCTGAAGCCGCCTGTGTTAGCGCATGCTGCATACACGTCGTAACCATCGTTCTTCAGTTTCATTACGGTGTAAGAGGTGTCGAGACCTCCTGAAAATGCCACCACTACTTTCTTCTTTGCCATATCTTTTCTCTCCTCTTCTATCTTAATGATTATCTTTTTTGTCTATTTTGTTGATGCGGTCAATAACCTCTTGGGGTAACTTTGCGGGCAGATGTTCTTCGGGGTCGTACAGCATGCCTGTGCAGATGCAGTATTTTCGGCCCGTGCGTTTCAATACATCTACGTTGATGCATCCCTCGCAACCTCGCCAGAAGGCTTCGTCGTCGGTGAGGTCGGCGAAGGTTACGGGCTGATAACCCAGCTGGGTGTTCATGGCCATAACGGCAGCACCGCTGGTAAGACTGAATATCTTTGCGTGCGGCCAACGGGTGCGAGCTAGCGTGAAGGTCATGTCTTTGATGCGCTTGGCTAAACCTTGACCGCGAAAATCGGGGTGAACGATTAATCCCGATGTGGTGACGTATTGCTTGTTGCCCCAGGTTTCAATGTAGCTGAAGCCTGCAAACTTGTCGCCACTGAGGGCTATCACGGCCTTGGCTTCTTTCATCTTGGTTGTTAGATATTCGTGGGTGCGCTTGGCAATGCCTGTTCCACGCACTTTAGCCGCTTCTTCTATCGTCTTTAAAATAATGTCAACATATTTCTCGTGAGAGGCGTCGGCTACCATCACTTTTATTTCTTCCATCTCTTATATTTAATTGTCGTTAGCTTTTCTCAGTGCCACTCGGGGGCGTAGATACTTCTGCTTAGAATTTCTCGCCACCCATGCCGTCGATGACTTTGCGAAGGGTCTCGCCTAATAATACATGGTTGGCTCCCTCGCGCACCACCATGAAGATGGTGTCGTCGCCAGCTATCGTTCCTAAAATGTTGTCAATGTGTGCATTGTCAATATTGTAGGCAATAGCGCTGGCATAACCTGGACGTGTCTTCAGTACGGCCATGTTGCCAGCATAGTTGAGCGAAATGTAGCCCGAGGTGCTCAGCATCTCACGAGCGGTAGAGGTGGTGGGCACACGGCGATACATGGTTTCGTTGGGTAATACATAAACATATTTGCCGTTCATGCTGGCGGCCTTGGCCACCTTTAGCTGCTTCATGTCGCGGCTCAGCGTGGCTTGTGTTACAGCAAAACCTTCGTCGGCTAATGCTTGCAATACATCATCTTGACAACTTAATTCTTTACTTGAGATAAGCATCTTCAGGGTTTCTATCCTGTCACGTTTCACTTTCATGCTCTTTATTGTTTTAGTATCTGGAGGCAAAGGTAGAGGAAAATGAATAAATATCCAACAAAAACTGCATAAAAATACAGAAACATCCCCTTTTTATGCATATTTGCGGTGTAATACTGTATATTTATGCAAAAAAGGCCTTGGCACTAAACGAACGCAAAATAGCAACTTTCGTCTCGTGTCAAGGCCTTCTTATGGGGCTTAATTAGTCTCTACTGCGGCCAAAAATGCGTAACAGATACAAGAAAAGGTTGATGAAGTCAAGGTACAGAGTGAGCGATCCTAACAATGCTAACTTCTGTGCTTCTTCACCACCATCGGGGCAAGCGGCCAGCATCTCTTTTATCTTTTGTGAGTCGTAAGCGGTCAGGCCAATGAAGATGGCAACGCCAATGTAACTCAGAATATAATCGAAGCTGGGGCTGTGCAAAAACATATTTACCACAGAGGCGATAATCAGACCGATTAATGCCATGAAAGCAAACTTGCCTATTGAGGTGAGATCGCTCTTTGTGGTGTAGCCAATAAATGCCATTGAGCCAAACATGCCTGCCGTAATCAGAAATACCTTCGTGAGGATGGTGGGCGAATAGATCACCAGTAACGATGATAGGGTCACACCCGTCACAATAGAGTAGAGGGTGAAGAGGGCGGTAGCAGTCATCAATGACATCTTTTGAATGGCTGCCGAAAGACCTATAACTAAGCCTAACTGTACCACGATTAAGATGATAGGTACGTATTTCGTACTCCATACCATCGTCAATAGGTTTGGGGTGCTACCTACGCCATAAGCTGTCACGGCTGTAATTACCAGTGCAAGGCTCATCCAAAGATATACCTTGCGCATCAAGGTAGGAAATGATAATGAGGAATAACCACTGCGTCCCTCCATTATCTCATAATCTCTTTCTTTCATTTTCTTTTCTTTTTTAGTTTATATATGTATTTCCTTTTTTTGTCTGTATTATATATATGTTTATGTCTCGCAAGTTCGCCACTGGCTGTCAACAAGAATTTGTACTTTTTCAGTATGCTGTAGGCATGCCAAATTTCTGTATGTTTATTTCTTGTCAAGTGCTTCTTACATCCTTATACATTTTATATGTTTGTTGTTACAAATATATTATAATGTATTGAAGGCCTGTAAGTTTGTTGTTCTTATCTGCAAATATAGATATTTATTTGCGAATAAGCAACATCATTGATGTTAATTTCCTTTAAGCAATAACTATGCCAGTGCTTTATGTGGCATATATCAACCCTGTCAGTTTCCTCAACCCTATCAGTCTTATTAGTCCCATAAGTCCCATAGGTCTTATCAGCCTCCACGCACGCGCGTAATAAAAACAATGTGTGCGCCCACAAAAGGTTGCATGTTATGTAAACATGTGTTAAAATCTACATAAATATTGCATTTTTCTTTGCTAAAGTCTTGCATGGTATCAAAAAAAGCTATACCTTTGCATCCGCTTTCAAGAACGAACGCTATAAGCCAAATGAACAAAATGAAGCTTGCTTCGATTTTGTCATGGCGAGCGGTCGAATTAAACGAACGACATCTGAAGCAAACGCTAAAGCAGTCGTAATCAGTAGGAAGCGAAAAAGAAAGAGTTCTTTGAAAAAGATTTACATAAAGACAGAGAAGTAGTACAAGAAGCAAGCATTGCTGTTATTGTTAACAGGAATGTTTGGGTAAAAAGAAAACCAGTCAATTTGCTTCGATAATAAGGATACTCAT
>ERZ1026846.478-NODE-478-length-31048-cov-22.444391_pt1 | contig 31048 bp, 26 predicted proteins | sample MGYA00380153_ERZ1026846 | MGnify/ENA primary metagenome ERZ1026846 (study PRJEB33269, sample SAMEA4719789) | human gut metagenome | biome: human-associated habitat; feature: organic feature; material: feces | place: Cameroon | collected 2013-10 ...
CCGTATGACATGGTTACTTTTATGGTATTCCCTTTACCCGTATCCACCTTAATTGTCTTTGCTTTAATATCTATTTTTCCTCCATCTGCGTTACCTCCATAAAAAAATCGCTACCCATAGCTCATTTGAAAATGCATAAACTATGGATAACGATTTTGGTTATCACTTATTTTGTTTTGGACTTCTCTTAATGTCCTATGAAGGTATACGCCGGTCTTCCTAACCCCTCATCGCCCCGTATACGTAGAGGTGTACTCACCTCCGGGAATTACAGACGAGCCACTATCTGTGTTCACGACGCCCTTCTCCATTCCGGAGAAGCACTATCTCCCCTACCTGCATTGCAGGGATCGGGACGAACTTCTCGCCCCTCATGGGTTATTATCCTTACGCAACATACCTGCTCCCGCATTGCCCGAACTTCCGTCCAGCCTCTTGGCCTTCATCTCTCAATCCATCAGCCTACTAATATGATAACTGTGACTTTCATCCTGCGGGTATATGATCCGTAATTTTACTCAAATCTGTAACTGATATTCAGTTGTCAATTTTCATTTTCTCTTTGGCTCGTCTCAAGCCTGGATATAGTATAAACCAATCCGGTGTCGTACACAAGGGACTATCATGGTTTATTTTCTCGAAAAAGGTGACAGTTTGTGACCTTTTTCTGATTTATGCAAAAACATCATACTGCCTTCCGTCGTGATTGTACACTTCGGCAAAGTATGAAATTTGCAAATCTTGTATTCATTATACGATGGAGATATATGTTTGTCTATGGACAGGGTTGGTGTTTTTTCGGGGATTTACACTGGAATTTGGTGTTTTAGTGCTTGTATTTAAACAAAAAAAATAGAGCGCCGTCGCAACGCCGCCCTTACAAAAACACATAAGTGTTTTATGATTCTATCCATAGTATATGTAGATTTTTTGAAAAAGTCAATACTTTTCCTCAAAATCTGCTTGTCCAAATTTATCCAAACAAATTTTTTATAACTTTGTAAACAAAATCAAAAGTGCTTGTTATCAGCTGATTCTTTTGGAAAAATTCCTTTTTTTCTCTAATACGAACATCAAACAATTGCTTAAGCTCATTAATTCGGTGTTTTTTACTTTTTCGGATACGACCATATTATATACACAAAGCATACTAACGAACTCTAAAACCGCACGACAGGACAATTTCTTTTGCCTCTGATTTTTATTTATATCTGGCATTGTTTTGATTATTCGATATATGGCTGCCGGAGCTATAGAACTTCCCGGATTCAAATCCGCAATGATACAATTATTATGTGCACATCCATTTCGTAAACTCTTTACCAGATTAATCATAGATATATCAACTGGCATACCACCCTTCAATCCATAATAATATTCATAAAAACGAATGAAATCTCCAAAACTCAATAATTCCATCAATACCCAAGCCGGACAATCAAACGCTATTATTTTATTTTCCGATTTTCCCTTCTGAGATTTATGCACTCTTTGAATCGTAAAGTATTTATTGATTAGGTTTCCAGTAAGCGGAGATGAACTTGCAGCTTCTATTTTACCAACAATATATGGATTATTACTCAAAAAATTATCAACTATATCATAACCATCTTCCCCGGAATCATTTTCAAGATTCTCCAAAAGTAGCACCTTTAGATCATGTTCAATATCAATGCACATCTTTGTAACCAAATTTCTCAGATGCATATCCACCGTCGACAATTCCTGTAAATATGCAAAATCTAAATCAATGTATTTTCCTTTTGACGGACCATTTAAGTATTTCTGATAATTTTTTCTATATGACGCAGTACGCAAATAATTATTTATTTGCGCTAAATATTTTTCTGCATTATCTTCTGTTACATATTTGAATGAGACACCCTTTTCATCACGTAATTTATCTACTAATGCTTTTGATGTCATCTTTGGTTTATCTGTTCTATTCATCTTCGCCCCCACTCACCAAACTATCTGTTTCATTTATATATACTACTATTACCATTTACAATTCCATGTCCTCAAGTACCATATCCTGTATTGCTTCTTCCACAACCTTCACACACTCATCCGTATGCTTCTTTATATCATCACCCCAAAAGCGGATTACCGTCCATCCTTCAAATAATAATCTCTTGTTTACTTCGTCATCCCTCTCTCTGTTGCGGGATATCTTACTTATCCAAAATTCACTGTTATTACTCTTCTCCAGCCTGGGTTTTAATACTTCCCAGTCCTTTCCATGGAAAAATTCTCCGTCACAGAAAATTGCTATCTTATATTTTGTCAGCACAATATCAGGATTCCCAGGTAACTTTTTATAATTTTTCCGGTAACGATATCCTTTTGCCCACAAAGCTTTTCTAAGGATAATTTCAATTTTAGTATCTTTTCCATGAATATTTTTCATGTTTTTATGTCTTTGTTCTTTAGTTAAATTATCCGCCATGTATATCACCTTCTTATACTGTGTCTCCACCATCTAACACAAAACTAAAAAGTTATCACAAAATATTTTTGTACTTTTAGAACTGGCAAAATAGTTCATATAAAATCCCATAGTACATTCTTTCCGGTACTGTTAAAATTATAATAATATTTTACAAAGGCTGATTTTCCATCTCTATCCTATATTTTCTCTAATTCCATAATTATCTACAATATCTCATATTTTATAATTCTTTTATTCCACAAGAAACCATGTACTCATATATTTTATCATAATTCCTATAATCTCTTGTCGCATCTTCCTCTTCTTCCACTCCGCGTGGAACAAATATAACCATACCTTGTCTTGCTCTAGTCAATAAAACCCTATAAGAATTTACCAAATATCTTTGTTGTTCAGGCTTATTTCTCCGTTGCCACTTGGTTCCTCTAAATGAATAAAATAACCAGTCTGTATTATCATCATTTCTTCGTAAATCTGCATCCCAGCAGACAACAGCCCAATCAATTTCCAATCCCTGAACTTTAAACTCACTAGCAACAATTTCCATCATGTTTGAAGAACGCAAATCATCAGGCGGTGCCAAAAACCAGTTTTTCACATCAATCTCAGTTGATACATATATACCTTCCGGTTTAAGTCTTCGAGCACTACTACAAGCCAACATTCCACATCTTTGTGAACCGCGTACTTTTCCTTTTGCCCATTTTTTTGCCTCATTTGCATCCCTTGTTATGTATACTGGATATTTTTCAAATATGTACTGATATATTTCTTTTGCAGTTTCCGGCTCATTATTAAGTAATGCATCTACAAATTGACATTGCTTATCAGCCCTAAAAGATCTTATCGATGTCTTTAGATGCAATGCCTTCTCTGCATGACATCTATCACATGAAATAATCATTTCTTTATCAATGTTTTTATCTTCAACTTGCGAAAAAATATCTGGAGAATAATACATTTCCCATTGGCCAAAATCCTCGATTCCACACCTAAACCATTCATTTATTCCAACTTCACCATCATATATATCTTGCCCCAAACCAACCAAACAAATCATCACTGCCCAATCCTTATGTCTATCCATAATACTATATAATAAGTGTGGCTCACTTACCGCCATTGTGGGATCATCATGTTTTCTACGCATTTTTTCCACATTCCACACCCTTTGCGCTTCGTCAAAAATCAAAATATTCTCCGCTGTAGGTTCATTATGTTTAGCATTATCCAGCTTAAAAGAATAACTGCTTTGAATAAGTGCATTTATGGCAGCTTCTGTTTCCCTTTTATTTATATTTTTATCGGCTACGCTCTTTTTTAATGCCTCTCTCAGTACTTCTACCAATGGGCCATTACCTGACAAATATACACTAAGACTATCTCGTCCTTTTTCCAAATTCTTAGCGACAACATCCAATCCAACCAAAGTTTTTCCAGCCCCTGGGACTCCTGTCACAAAACAAATACATTTTTTCTTTTTCTCTCTTGCATAACATACGATTCGATCAATTACGCTCTCGCATTCATTAATATTATCTTGTCCAGCTTCCGACTGTGCAATTTGACTAATATCATGTGTGTTATAGGCTTCTATTGCCGCTGAAATAATCGTTGGTGTTGGATAATAAGGTGAATTAAACCACTTTTCAAAATCAATCTCATCATCAGAACCATACACATCAATTATTTCCATTATCTTTGGGATCAAAGTATCTATATTCTCTCTCTGCAAAAAAACTTGTTTGTCATCATAATGATTTATAACTTGTGGTTTGCTATATTTTGGTGCATCAGTAGCTATCAAAATAGGGCAAACATACAAATCCTCCGATTCCTTATGGAAGTTTTTAATATCAATTGCATAATCCTCTGCTTGTTGTGCATCTTGAGCTGTAAAAGCATTCTTCCCATTCTTGAACTCAAGTGAAAACACCATATGGCGAATAAGCAAAATAATATCTATGCGCTTTCCAAGACGAACGATATCATATTCAAAAATGATATCCCCCTCCATACCACATTCTTCTAATCGTCTCTGCAACTCACAAATTTGATTTTCCCATGCATCAGACTGTTCTTTGTTTATCTCAAAAGAATGCCTAACTAGTTGTCCTATTATCGATGTAGATTTATCTTTGATAAATCCTGGAATAGAATTGCAATAATATGCTTTTCCACTTTGTGTTGAAAATGTATATTTGTTCATGACACACCCTCCTAATGATATGGACGTAAAAGTGAACTTCACGTCCATATCATTATTTCATTTCTTCATATATATCTCTCAATTTTTTATATTCTTCTCTGTAACCTAATATTTCTAATACTTTTTCTGCAACAGCTCTTCCCAATACTGGTGGAACAGCGTTACCTATTTGTTGGTATACCGAATCCTTAGTGCCAAAAAATATATAATTATCAGGAAAACTTTGCAAGCGTGCTGCTTCTCTGGCACTAACTGCTCTATTCAACTCAGGATGTATCCACATTGATTTTCTAACGTTTACAACAGTATCAGACGGCAAGTCATATACCAATCTCTTATATATAGTATTTTGTGTTCTTGCTGGATTTTCGTATGTACTTTTTAATTCATCTGGCAACGAATGGAAATTCTTTCCCTGTTCTATCATTTCAAAGCGCTTTTTTGCTGTATCTCTTGTTTCAGTACAAACATGATTAAATATCTCTTTCCTATCATTCAAAACTAACTTTCTATAAAATGAGTTTATTACCGGAATATATTGACGTTTTTGTATTTCATCCATGCTCCCAACTGTAGGTTCATATTTTGATAAATCTGAAATTGCCTGCTTGACCGTTACATAATCCTGTGGATTTTTAATCAATTCATCTGGAAGCTCAATTTCTGTTTTCGCTTTTCCCTTCTTCACCCCTATCATAATAAAGCGTTCTCTATTTTGTGGCACGCCAAATGAAGCCGCATTTAGTACTTTGCCATTAATTTCATATCCCAACTTTTTTAAAGCATTACGAATGAAATCAATCACTATATAAGTACGCATTCGCACTGTAATTGTCCTATTGGATAAAACAATACTATATATTGCATCTTTTGAATTTAACTCTACTATTCCTTGAAAGAAACGTTGAATATCCCAAAAAACCTTCAAATCATTAAATTTCTCTATGCCTTTTTCACCATTTGTATCTATTAGTGCTTGCAAAATTCTACGTGCTTTATTTGTAGAGTCATTATACCAATCTGGCATATTATCCTTATTCACCATATGTGAAACTATAGTATTGATTTTTTTTACATTAAATGTCTTTTGAAAATATTTTTTTAAGTCTTTTCTTTTTTTATATAAATTGTATACTGTATATAATTCCTCTTCATTTAATAAAACTAATTCATCTGAATTATACATACTGCATAATTTATTTATTTCATTAACATATTCGCCTTCATACAGGACTACATCTTTATCATGAATTGGAAGATGTAATTCATGCACAATATATCCTTGATCTTCTTTTGTCAAGCAAAAAGAATGTTTATCAGATGTTATTGTTTTCACATTTTCCATTACAAATACATCAGGATTAAGTGCCTCTATTGCTTTGACATAACGCTTAACAAGTTCATTACTACCATTTATCAAATGCCTTCTTTGTCTATTAGCATTTGAAAATCCTTGGCAAGGTGGTCCCCCTATTACTACGTCTACCTTTCCATTTTCTTCAATTATTTTATCGAAATCAACCTTCATAATATCATCATAATTTTTAAGTCCAGGATGATTTTTCATATATGTTTTAGCCGCATTTGCATTATTTTCCACGATAGCAACAACTTCGAACTGTTCCGTCATTTCGAATCCTAAACTGAGACCACCCGCTCCCGCAAATAAATCTAAAATTTTATACATTTGGCACCTCTAAATCAATTTATTCTTATATCTATTCTTTAATAATTCCCAGCAGTCTTCTTTTTTACACCATTGAGTAATATTGATTCCTTTTACTACAGGATTCATAAAATGATTCCATACCACCATTATTAAATCCTCTATAATAAGTGACAATTCCGGAGATATTGCTTGCATTTTCCAAATCTGCTCGTCTGATACATCATTTGAAAAAAATTCAGCAAGTAACGCAATTGTATAGTAATCAATTTGTGCTTTATAACCACCAAAATTTTGTTTTGCAACCAATTTATCACACTCTTTGAACAAAATTACCTTCGCAATCATACTAATATATGTATCTTCCGTAGGCTCAGGAACTTCTCCTCGCTTTATCATCGCTGAAAACTCAATAAAATTGGTTTCTAATCCTTTACTAACCACATATGGATATTTCATCCATGCCATCATACACTTAGCAGCCACTGTCTTTGAAATACACATAGACTTAGGATTAAGCGCTTTAAATTTTTTCTTCAATGACGGAGTCGGTTGACGATTCACATCAACCATATATTGTCCACGAGCTCGTTCATAATACCATCTTTGAGTTGATTTACCATTTTCTACCGGAACATATATCTTTCTAGACAATCTTTCCATTTCAACGTGGTATGAATCATTCGCACTAAAATCCGACATATTAATCTTATTCTGACTATTGGCATATTTTGATATATATCCTACCATTTCTTCTGTTTTACTCTCATCTCTAATAACCGTAAGTTTTATCTGAACATTTACAGAAGAAATATCTATACCTGTTTGCAATGCATTGTATATTGAGGCGGTTGTCTGTCCACCATTAACAATCTGCCAATCGGTAACTTCTTTTATTACGACAAAAGTATCATCACTTTTATCTTCATCCACAATGATGCTTTTTGCAGTTGTAGAAATACCATTATTGTATGTCATAAACATTTCCGGTTCATTTTGCAATGTGTTTTTTATTCCCTGATTTATCTTTCCTGTTGCTTGTAAAAATGAACGAACATTCTTTTCTATAAGACGTTGTCCTTCATCTCTATAAATCTCTGCTAAACATTTTCCCGGAATGACTCCAATATAACAATCATATATTTCATTTTCCTGCTTTACTTTAATCATTTTCAATGGGCAATTATATTTATTCTGAAATCTGACAACCAAATCTTCATGTGCCTTTTTTTGATATAAAGATTGGCAAACTCTTTCCAAATCCCAAACATCAAATTTAACCATCACCTTATCTATCTTTACACTAGCAGGAATATCCGGGGTAGTTTCTCTATTCGTCATAAGAATAACTCTTATATTTTCTATTTCTTGCTCATATCCATTAATATATTCTGAAATTATATATCCCGGATCCGTTTCTTCTACATTATCGAAATATCCCGATTTGCACATACGATAAAATTTTGTTGCCTGTTTTGAATACTTTGTAATATCTATTTTTCCCATTTTGGCAACTTCAATTCTATTTTCAAACACACTCACCACTAATGTTAAGGTTTGAAAATATTCATCAAATACGTACCCATTTATTTTAGCTTTCTCAAAATCTTTTTTATAACCCATAACATTACAGTTATTCATAAAGGATTCGCCCGCATCAATAACATATGTAGAAAAAACACTAGTAAATGCATCTTCTGTACTGCACTTCTCATTATTTTTATATTCCTGTACTTCTTCTATAAGTTCTTCATTAAACTGCCTCATTTGTTCTGTAACCACTACAAATCAACTCCTTTATAAAATGATTCTATTGTTATTTGAAACGAGTTACATGCATCTAATGACAGCGTGTAATCTACAGAAGTAATTCCCTTATTTAGCATTTTTGCTGTAATTCTTGGAAATCCATCTTCTACATCATAACAGTTCTCTTCCCTAAGCTTAAAATGTAACTTGTATAATTCCGGCATTTGATACACGTATCCTATTTTCAGTAATTTATCATAAAATTTTATCCGATATTCCGGACTAAGCATTGAAGCTATTCTTTCAACAATTACAGGTAAAGTTTCTCCATCAATTTCACTTTTTTTAAGTTTAAGATATAACAAATATAATCGTCCCAAAACACCTGTATCATCCAACTGATATTCACTACTAATATTTACTTTATTTGGACCTTTTACACTCGAACTTTTCACTTCAACGGCATCAATGCCACAATAAAAGTCATGTGTTTCAGAATTACAACCTGTCCAGCATTCAACAGCTTTTTCGCCCTTTAATGTAATTAATTTATCAAGTAAATATAGTTCTCCATATAATCCTTGTTGCACATTATCAGATAAGACGAAGTCCTTATCAAACTGAAAGAACACATTCCATTTTATTAATACAGCCTTAATCTTATTTAATATTTCGTTTTTAGAGGACTCATATAATGTATCTATTATGTCTTGCATTACTATAAAATATATTTTTTTATCGAAATCTTCCATCTGTTTAAATGATAGAAATTTTCTTTTTCTGTTATTATCATCATAAAGTTCAGACATGCGTTCTTCCATCCCCTTCCATTTAGGCATGGAATTTAAAAAAACACTTGTAACATTATCATCTATTGCCACACTCACTTCACAAAGTTGTGAATTTTTATATACACTAATCAACATAACTACATTATCCTTAAATTCAAATCTTCTGGATAATACCTTTGATTCTTTATACTGTTCCTTTACGAAATCACCTATTATATCATTATATACATTAGTCAAAAATATCATATCCATCACCTTTCGTTGCTATCGGATTAACCTGGTAAGAAATAGACTTTCCATTTCCTTTTGGAAATACTACAACCAAGCCAAACGGTGGATTATGCTCTCCGTTCCCAATCTTAAAGTTGCTTGTTTTTGCTTCTGCATCATGATAATCAATAGGATATATCAACAATAATCCCTTTCTGGGATCCATTTTTGCTCTGATATTTGCTGCAATAGTACTTTCTTTTCCCTTATCTGAAGATTCTTCCATATGTAATGCCTCTTCGTATTCCTGTTGATTTAAAGCATAATATTCGTGACCTTTCGATTTCAACATATGTACAGAGCAAACTTTACCATTTCTTAACGGAACAACACTATTTTCTCCATGTCTCGTAATACCATTTCTAATTTTATACCCAGCTATCTCAAATCCCGGATTAGTCTTTCCAACATTAATTAAACATACCGTCCAATCAATTAATAAATTATCCTTGTTTTGTTCTTTTATATATGTCGCGATATTATTACCATTCACCTTACTAGCATATTTAGATGTCTTAAATTCTGTAAAAAATTCAATTATTTTGTGTGATGAAACATTCTCAAGAAACAAATGATTATTATCAGCACTCCTTCCAAGATTTGCAAAATGTTCCTCCGAAGAATAAATCCTTGACGCTGTAGAAAACAGCCGATTCACAGCATTATAATTATTTTCGTACTGTTGTACATCAACATCAATATCTCTCGTAACCGTTAATGTATTACTAAAATCTAATTTCTGCATTGTTCCTGACTTAACTTTTCTCGGACTTGAAATCTTTAATTCTGGATGTGTTGCGACACGTAATCCAAAATCCATTGGCTTAGCTTTTTCATCACACATATAAGATATTTGATCACGCAAATTATCTGTTGCAAACGCAATCCTTGCAAACCATCTATGAATATCTTTTGTAACAAACACCCTGCACAAATCTGCATACTTAGGTCTAAATCCAAACCACCTACCCATTTGCATTAAAGTATCATAATACTTAGACTCTCTGGTAAAATAACTAATTGATAAGCCTTCCAATGTTAGACCTCTTGAAAATTTATCTCCTCCAATCGCTATTACATTGTATTCTTCCCCTTCATGCTCTTTATATGCCAATGAATCCTTGCTGTTACCATTAATTACATTTATCCTTATTTTTTCGTCATTCATTAATCGAAGAATTTCCTGATACACTTCATCTAAAGAAAATTTCCCCGCACCTTCCATATATCTGCGAAAATCATTTATCATACTATTAGTTGTTGGAACATAATCATTTTTCATTATTCGATAAATTTCTTCTTTTGTTTCTCTATCTCCATCTATAATCATAGGTTGTAACTCATTACAAAAGTAATCTCTCACCTTACGTTCTAACATCTCCTGCATGTTCTTTATTCGTGCAACATGTATTAACATTGTATTTGGTTTGTTTATCTCACCTCTACAATTGTGAACAGCAATTGAAATAAGAAAACATTTCATTGCATATCTTAAACTATCTGGCAAATCCCCTACCGTTTTTTTTCGTGTATTAACAAAATTAGTTTCTGTAATTTTTCTTATCAATGGCATCGGTTTTATTTCATCGTTGTCCGCTCCATAGCCAAAAAACTCATTAGCTCCAATATATCTGTACGGTTTAGGCAAACTTATAATACAATCTGCCGGAAATAAATCATTTCCTAATTCCTCTGTTGCAACTCTTATATCATTAGGAATAAATATATTTGCGTAAGGAGTTGCCGTGTATCCTACATAAGATCTACACTCAAACATTTTAAACAATGAACGAATTAATTTATTTATAGTCTTAACATCATATTCATCAATCACATTGCCATTCTCATCATAATCATATCCAGTATTTACAGATGCTTGGTCGGCTTCATCATCAATAAGCAATAATGGATATTTTGCGTTCATAAAAAAATGCCCATTATCATCAACAGAAGCTTCGCTATTGCTTTTAATATTTTCTATCAAATTCTCCAATGTCGATTTTATTTTTTTAGTTACAATAATAGTTGCATTATCTGGTGATGTCAGAATTCCTGACCTATCCTTTGTAAAGTCTCCTTTTTCATCTCGGAAAGTCAATGTTTGTACAAATCCTGCATTATACAATTTTCCTACACCTATTTTATTTTTTTCAGCTCGTTCTCTTTGCTTCTGTTTTGCAGCTGAATCAGTCTCATATCCTAAAACCTCCTCATCAATACGCGATTGTGTTTGACTTCTAAGGTTATTATGAATCCCTGCCAATACAATAATATACTTATATCCAGCATCTAACGCCTTATTTATCAATCCAATATAATTTGCGGTTTTTCCTGATTGTACATATCCAACAACCATAGCTCGTCTCTCCTCTGAAACCGCTTTTCTTGGGTCCGCAATCGAATTCAATAAAGTATCTGTTGTATTGTCAATGCTTTTCTTAATTGCACTCCTTTCCCATCCTTTTTCCTCATAAAGATATTTATAATATCTATTCCAAAAACTCAATTTATCATTATTCTCGTTACGATAATCTAACCACCACGTTTCACTTTCAGCTTCTTCTCCTAACAGAACTGATGGTTCATCCTCTTCTCTTTCTCTACTAATGCGACTATGTAAATATTTTTTTAATGCATCACAATCCTTCACTTTCGGAGAAAACATCATTACGGTATCATCTACTGCTTTATCAATAACAACATTCAAATCGTCGCCAATCATTTTTTTAATAGATTCATTACACATCATATATGCAATTTCGTATATGTTATTTTCATCTTGAAACATCGTATCTTAAACCTCCTAAATGAACTTATTAATCTCGTCTCCTAAGTATGTATACTCTGGTGCCTCTTTGAAAACTTCATAAATTTCTTCCTGTTCATACCCCAATTCTTTAAGTACCATTATTTTCTCTTTCACTGCAAGTAAATCTCTACTTTTTACTTCATCATTAATTTCTGTACTATTAGTTGTCGCAATAACACCACTCAACATTGACGGTGAATAATTCTCTATCAATGAAAGATACGTCTTTAACTCTTTCTTAGTTTCTTCGTTCAACTCCTGCATCAATTTAATAAGCATGGGATGTTTCTTATTTAAATAAAACATATAGTTTCCAGATGAATTTTTTCTTTGCTCCCATACATATTTTAAGCTTGTATTGTTTCCAGTATTCCGCCTATTGTAAACACCTCTTGAATTATATACTGCTACTGATTTTTCTATTGCCAAATATGCAATTTGTATTACGCTTTCTTCTATAGATACCGGTAATGTTGCTTTTGATTTTTTTATATCTATTCCCCATTCAAAATCACTCTCTGAACTCATATCCAATTTTATACGTGCCAAATTATATGCTGGTTCCTTTTTGAATTTTCCAAACCATGTACCATATACTATAAGTCTTCTGTTTCTGTATACATAAAACCCCTGATGAGCCAACCAATCTTTAGCTCCTCCTGCCTTTTTGAATGCCTCCTCATCCTCAAATTTCGTTTTATGAGGAAGTATATATGGCTCAATTGAAACAATCGTTTTTCCATCAAATAATTCCTCACATGCTAACTCCATTGTTGCCGGATTCTGCCTTATAAACGGATTCCATGCTTCCAGCAAGTTCTTATTTACATATATTTGCAAATTATCTTCTTCTATAAATCTATGGAAAATCATTGCCAAATGCTTCTTTACTTTTTCCACCGTCTTATAAAATTTAACTTTTGATTTTTGCATATTGTTTTCATCTATCAGTTTATCCAACATAGATAAACTAATCAAAGTGCCTTCATCCCAATTTTGAAATTCAATCTTGTCAGTTTTTGACTTTATATATGTATCTATCTTCTCATCAGAATGTATTAATATTTCCCATTTGTCTTCATTTTCCACATATTCAAGATTCCATTCCGCATTATTAATTTCATCTTTTTGCTTTGAAATCACAAGTAGTTGTTTTCCAAGTGAAAATGAAGCAGTTTTCATCCCCATACCAAATCTCCCTAAATCACTTGCACTTCGTGTAACTCCCGGATCTGAAGAACCAATTTTCATTGAGTCTAACAATTCCTTTTTTTGCATTCCTTTACCATTGTCTGCTATTAAAATTGTCTGATCATCCCAATCAAAATACAATTGAATCGTATTAGCCCCACTCGATATGCTATTGTCCACAATATCTGCTATTGCAGTTTCCTCTGTATATCCTACCGAACGAAGAGATGATAATAACATCTTTGCATTCGGCATCAACTCGTAAGTTTTTTCCATCTTTTATATTCCTTTCTCCGTCCAGTAAAAATATATCTTTTACCATATCATTATTTTTGTTATATAAAACGAACTCATAGCTTCTACATTATCCCTTTTCCTATTTAACTTCTTTATAACACTTTAAATATTCCCGTATCCATAATCCAATCTCAACAGAAGCCATTTTTCCTTGTACACGCATCAAATTCATAAATTCCTCTTTTACACTAGGCTCAATTGAAATTTCGATTTTAGCTGTTTTTCTCCTTCCAGCCGGTCTACCGCCATTATTTTTCTTATTATTCGTCATGGTAATTTCCTCCATCTATGATACAAAAATTATACTAAGTTTTTATCATGATGTAAACCTGTTTTTAACCATATTCTATAGCAAAATGACAGGGCACACCTATCGTGCCCTGCCTCCATCCTTTCTTCCCATAACCTGTTCTTGCTCCATCGCCAATATCTTTTCATAAATAGCCTGATAATCTTCAAATATCTTATCCTCATCAGAAGTATCAACTCCACATGCCTTGCAAACAGCACTATATAGCTGAATATTGTATGAATTATTATCTGGCTGAAACTGTAGCATCCTTGCCTTCTCGATAACAAACAAATCATCAAAAGCAATTCCCCGCTGTTTAATCTCCTCCAGCACCGCTTCTGTCTTGTTTTTGACAACCAATTCACACATGCCCTTATAAATCAAATCCGTTCACCAATCCTTTCCTAATCAACTGCCACCTTGACAAACACAAGAAATACTCTTGCAACTAGCCCAAACACCAATAATGTCATTTTCGCCAGTTCCAGTACACACCGAAGCAGGAACAACACAAGCCATACCATAGCCTTTAAAACTCTGCCAATAAATTCTAAAATCATAAATTCAACTCCTTTCCACCCATCGGGAGCCACCCGCATTGGATATACCTCGTAACCAAATCACTTGTTGATGCGCATTCACCAAATGATTTTTCATGCAGGCACGAAGTTCACCCGGCTCATTTTGCACACAAAAAATAGAACTACCTAACTGTAGCTCTCCATCAAATCTTTCGATTCAATTTCAACTCATCATTTAGTCCTATCAGCAAAAATATCTGTTAAGTTTTCTCATCCGGAGCCAATCCGGACATTTATCACACGGAAACATCTAGGACAAGGCTTCCGAAACCCTGATAAAACCAAGGTTTCTTCCACCTGTCACAAATATACCACGTTCCCCCGTAGCCGAGATAAGGAGCGCCCTATCCTCTCCCTTCTCTGTAGATACAACCTTTGTATTCCACTCTCTGTTGCTAGTAAGTGCGGCGCTTGTCATGTTTGAGCTTCCGATAATGATTCGATAAATCTCTTCTTTTTTGAATATATATCCCTTTGTGTGAAAGCCTTCAGCGGCCTTCTCCAGCTCCTTTAATGTCTGGAGCAACTGTATACTGCCTCCCAAAGCTCATTCCATCCTGCATATCCCATCGACACAAAATATCTAAACCATACGCGCCATGCATCATAAAACAAGCTGTCTTTGTTCTCCTCCGCCAATATCGCCAAGGCATCACACCTTACTACATAGTCCTTATCCTTTGTAAAACGACCTGTTGATATGCCATTTTTGTATAGCTCATACAGATTTTCAAGGGCAGCCTTTGCTGTTGCCATGTCAAAATTACCGGCCTTGCTTTCGTTGATTTCATTGAATTTAAGGCACTCTCTATAGTTTTTTTCTATAACGTTATCTGATACTTTATTTTCCATATCATCACATTCATCCCTTTAGCACCATCTCATGCCACTCTTCTCCGCCCCAGGTAGAGTCAGCAATTCCCAGATCCTGCAATCCAAACTTCTTATACATCTCTACCTTCTGCTCTAAGCATGTTAGAAACAGATTTTTTCGTCCGTTTGCCCTTTCACGCCGGCTGTAGCGGTGCACGAGCTGTCTGGCGAGTCCCTGTCCACGATACTCCGGCAGCACGTCAAGGCCCAGAAGCATCACATTTTTACCGTTTTCATCGCATAAATCTATGTCTGTGAAGAATTCATCCCTGAACTTTTCCTCATCTGTTGCCACACCATTTAAAAAGCCTGCCAGCTTACCGGTTGATTTGTCAACTGCCACAAGAAACAGCTGTGGTACCTTTGCAATTCTCTCTGTCATCGCCTTTGGAGAGCATGCTTCATTTGGCGGGAAGCATATCTGCTCAATTGCTATTGCCTGTTCTACCTCGTCAGGGTTTATACTTCTAAATTCAAAATTATCTGTCATTTTTTTACCTCATTCTTCTGTTTATCATATGTTAATTTTTTGTGTTTCCGGTTACTCTCAGTTTTGAACAGTAACAGTTTTTCATATATGTATATAATACGTGTTTTTACTGATATAATCAATATTCCCGAAAATACCAAAATCAGCCACAAAAGCATTTTACTGCTTTTATGACTGATTTACGTTGAGACCGAACTAAAAATCCGGTTTTTAATGCATTACTTTAATTATGAAAGAACGATAATGCTTCCTTCAATCCGTCAGACTCATCATTCATGTGTCCTGCCATTTCTGCAACACCGTTCATCATGGCATTGAGCTCCTCGATATTGGCATTCATCTCTTCGGTTGCTGCGGCATTTGCTGCGCTGACGTCTGTCAGGCTGTGGCTGCTCTTCGTGATGTCATCGTTCAGCTCAATCATCGCAGTGACAAGCTCTTCGATTTCATCAGCTTTTTCTGCTGTCTTTTGAATCTGCTCATCCAGTGCGCCAAATTCATCGAGCACTGCCTTGATTTCTTCCTTCTGCTTGGCATTGTCCTCGACGATGGTGCCGGATGCCTGTACACAATACCTGCACTCTTCAACCAGTGACGAGATTATCTGCTTGATATTTTCAAGCTCCGTATTGGTATTGTCTGAAAGCACTCGAATCTCCTGTGCCACCACTGCGAAGCCTTTTCCTGCATCGCCGGCCCTGGCTGCCTCTATAGATGCATTGAGTGACAAAAGATTGGTTTCACTGGATATTTCCTCAATGACAGAGACAATATTGCTCACCTTGTCAACCGTAGTATTTACAGTTTCTATGCGTTTTGAAATTGCTGAGATACCCTCATCCATCTTTTGGCTGCTGTTCTGCATGGATTTAATCTTATCATTCATGATTTTGCTGCTATCCTGCACTGCTACCGTCTGATTTCTAATTTCATTGACAGACTCGTTTATATCCTTTGTCTCATTGCTCATCTCCAGAAGATTTTCATTAATCTTGGAAATAGATGCTGCCATGCCTGTAGAGCCCTCTGCAACATCCTCGACTGCCTTGGATATCTCGTTATTTGCAGCAAGTGTCTGACTGCTTGTGTCATTGAGCTCATAGCTGTTTGCTGACATTGTGTCACTGGAATTTCTTATCTTTCCGACTATATTTCCAAGTGACTGCGTGAGCTCCTTCATCTTTTCTATAATCAGGCCTATCTCATCATTTGTCTCCTTGACCATGCCAAAATCTGCGTTGATATCACCATTGGCAATTTCTTCAATTATTGTACTGACCTTTACGAGCGGTCTCATAAGCCTGCGTCCCAGTATGAAGCATATAATAATAGCAAGCAGCACAACAATAGCACTGATTCCAACGGCAACTCCTGTTACAGTAGTGATTCCTGCAAGTGCCTCAGACTCGTCTGCTGTAAGCACAAGTATATTTTCATTGTTCAAAATCGTATATGCCGAATACTTTGTTGTTCCATTGAAATCATATTCTACAACAGCCGTGCCCGGTTTTTTGCCATCCTGAAGCTGTTGTACAACGCCTTTAATTACAGCATTCTCAACAGGCTGTCCAACCTTTTCCTTTGTAGGATGATAAAGCATTGTGCCATCATTTTGAACCACATACATGTATGCACTGTCCATGCCTTCAAGCTTTACACCTGAAAGATTATTGGCATAACCATCATAATCCAGATCATCAACACCTGAATTACTAATCTCATTTTCCATAATTTTTGACGTTGTATTAATAACATCTACCATTGTATGCTTGACACTGTCTGTAATTTGTTTTTTAGAGCTTTCAAGAATGAATACCATACAAATTACATTTGAAGTCACAATTGCTAAAATAACCATCGCTATGATTTTGGTTGCAAATGTACCTCTTTTTTTATTTGCCCCCTGCTTCATTTTTAATCACCTCTCATAAATTATTGTTATTACTTTGGTTTTTTAACTTATGAGACAATTTTATCATTTTAAATAAAATTATACAACAGTTTATCAATGATTAGACAATTTTCGTCACTTTTTACCTATTCAACATTCTTTAGTGCCATGTCCATCGGAATCCTCTTTATTCTCCTGAAATCCAATACTGTCACTATCAGGTAACCGATGAGCACGAACGCAAACATCTTTACATAGCCGACAGGTGTCATATGGAATGAAAACCATCCGCTGAAGGTCTGAAGCATTATGCGCCATACAATATCCATCACCTTTGCACCAAGCACTACGCTGATGACATCTGAGATGACCACCACAATTGATGTTGAGACCAGATAAAGGCTTGCAATTTCTCTGTTATCGTAGCCTAAAATCTTGGTCATAGATATGGCTGTCTCATTTTTCTCGATGATGAGCTTCGTGAGCAGATATATCATGACGGCTGAGAGCAGTATGCAAAGCACCTGGAAGTACTGCATGTATGAGCCCATGGAGTGATCGAGCTGGTCTGCCATTTTGGTGATGTCGCGTATCGTAATTGTTGTCGCGATATTGCTCTCATCGATATCCTTTATTTTTGTGTCTGACAAAAATCCGCTGAATCTGCCATCTGCAAAATCAAAGGTATCCGCGAAATGCTCTATAGGCATAAATACCGCGATGCTCTGGGATTTATCGTAGGTTCCCTTCACCTTGAATTTGTACGTTTTTTTCTCGTACTGTGCATCGAGCTTTATTGTATCACCCGGTTTTATACCATATTTATCTGCAAATGAATCCGATATGTACACCTCGTTATCCTTAAGCGAATCCATGTCCTTAAGCTTTACATATGCACTATCTGTTTCCACTCCGTAGACAGACACCTCCTCGTCAAACTCATCTGTTCTCCTTAATAGCGATGTCATGTCAAATTTCTCTGCATCACCATTGTCGGTTTCAAGCACGTTTCCGTCTGCATCGACGTAGGATCTGAGCACGTACTGGTATTTTGCAAACATCATACTGTCGGTATTTTTCTTGTAATAATCAAGTGTATCCGGCATACCGACTGCCATCGCGAGCATTACCATGATGAAAAATATTCCCACAAAAAGTATCAGATAGTTTGCCACATTCTGGAACATGATTCTCATTCTGAAACGGCTCATGAAGCTCCAGCGCGGAAGCCGCATTGCTTTTTTGCGCTTTGTTTTCTTAAGGTCATGGTGCAGAAACTGAAGCGGTGTGTGCTGCATCATACGGATTATTACGATAAGATTTACAACAAGCATGATAATCACCGGAGCAAGCGTTGTTTTTATGAATGCGCCCGGATTCCAGATTGTGTGATATGTCGGCAGGCTGTAGCTGTTGTAATACATGCCCACAACCACATCCTTGAATACCGTATAGCCCAGTATATTTCCTACTACTGCTGCCAGAAATGTCACAATGACAGGCATTGAAAGGTAATGCCTGATAAGCTCTCCCTTTGTGTAGCCCGACGCGCGAAGCGTGCCTATCGCTGATGATTCATTAGCTATCGTGTTGCTTATGGTCACTGCAAAAATAAATGCGATTATCACAATAAGAATGTCTAAAAGCACGCCTCCCATGGCCTTGTCTGAGCCCATATCGTCCGTGGCAAAATTGATTGCCGGATTGGAGTAGCGCGGTGTGTAGTCCTCCACCTCATTGCCCGCTGCCATAACCTGTGACACCATCGCCTCCAGAAAGTCATCTGATTTTTCCTTCTGCTCTATGTCGTCAGCCGGCTCATCCTCGTATTTCCATGCATATGCATAGTGAATGCTCTTGTCCAGTCGCTCAAAGCCCTCCTTTGTCACCATTGCCACATCAAACTTTATCGCATCAAACATCATATCGGTCTTCTTTTCATGCAGTGTGGAGTAATTGACATATGCGATAAGGCCCGATACCTTGAATTCTTTTCCACTGACCTTTATTGTGTCACCGACCTTCATCCCCACGTTGTCTGCATGCATTCTGTCCACAGCGATTTCGTTCTCATTTTGTGGAAAAGAACCCTCGATGAGACATGCGAGGTTGATATCCCCGGTCTTTGTGTATACACGGATGGTTCCGTCATTTTTGCCGTCTGCGTCGTAGTCCTCAGTCTCATTGCGATAGAAATTCTCGTAGAGCGTGACAGGAGTTTTGCTGCTATCGCTGTCTTTTTCGTCTCCCGCTGTTTTTACCTCGCCTGACTCGATAGCCGTAACAAGCTCGCTGTCAGCCTTATCCTTAAGCTCAAAATGTCCATCCTCCTGCTTGTATTTACTTACCCCCTCATCCGCAGAGGTGAGCATACTGTCGTTTGCCACATACATTCCGGATACAAAGCCGATTGTCAGCACGAGGAAAAGAAATACAACGAGATATTTCTTCCAGTCACCGATAATTTCCTTTGGTATACGCTTTATCAGAGGATTTTTTATCTTTTTCCTGCTCATAGGTCAAATCCTCCTTACCACTCAAGCTCTTCGGCCGAAACCTTATTAGTATTGATATCGTTGTGGCGCACGGCTCCGTCCCTAAGCTTTATCACGTGGTCTGCCATGTTTTTGATGGCCTCATTGTGTGTGACCATGATTATGGTGTTTCCGTACTTTTTGTTGACATCCTCTATGAGCTTCAAAATCTCCTTTGAGGTATTGTAATCAAGCGCTCCTGTAGGCTCGTCGCAGAGCAGTATATCTGGATTTTTCACGATTGCGCGCCCTATTGACACACGCTGCTGCTGTCCGCCGGATAGCTGATTTGGAAGCTTATAGCGGTGCTCGTAAAGCCCCAGAGTGTGAAGCAGCTCATCGATATCCAGTGCGTTGTCTGACAGGTATGCGCCCACCTCGATATTTTCCTTTACATTCAGGTTTGCAATCAGATTGTACATCTGAAACACATATCCCAGGTGCTTTCTGCGGTACTGTGTGAGCTTTTTCTCGCTCATATCCTTCAGCTTGTCACCATTTATGCTGATATATCCGGAATCGGCGCTGTCGATGCCTCCGATGATATTGAGCAGTGTAGACTTTCCGGAGCCTGACGGTCCGAGCAGCACACAGAACTCACCCTTTGCCACGGAAAAATTCATGCCTCGCAGCACCTCCTGGCGCGTCTCACCGCTTCCGAAGCCCTTTTTCAAATCCACTATTTCTAAGAACTTTCTCTCTTCTTCTGACATATGATATCCTCTCTTTCAACATTTCATATTACATCTACCTTATGTAAGGTTGTACCTTTAAAAGCAATTGTTGGTCAGATTTCGCTTACCATGGTTACCTGTTGTTTATCCACGTTAGTGTTATCTAACTTTATGCAATAAGAGTACTGCTTTTTTGCCTTTCTTGTCAATAAAAATTTTTGATTAGTTTGGTAAAATCTCTTTTTATTTTCTGACCGGATTAACAGCTACAAGGCGTATGCATAATATAAATTAAACCTGTTTTTACGGAGATATGAAATTTTATGTGTGGTATCGCCGGATTCTGTAACTTTAAAGAAGACTTTGAAGAGAACACCGATTACTGGAACTTTCGTCTTGAGAAGATGCGTGCTGTGCTCGCCCACCGCGGCAACGATGCCAGAGGACGCTACCTTAAAAAGCATATTGGTCTGTCGCACAGCCGTCTTGCCATCCGTGATATCCTGTGTGGCGACCAGCCCATGACGCGCACTCACAATGGCTGTGATTACACTATCTGCTATAACGGTGAGATTTACAACACGGATGAGCTGATTCCAGAGCTGTCCGAAAACGGCTTTGTCTGCTCCACAACCTCAGATACCGAGGTAATTCTGTACGCCTACATCCACTGGGGCGCTGATTTTGTCAGCCGCTTAAACGGTATTTTTGCATTTGCCATATGGGATGCAGCTAAAAGCCGGCTGCTTTTGTACCGCGACCGCGTAGGTGTCAAACCGCTTTTTTATGCCATCCGAGGGGATTCTCTGGTGTTTGGCTCCGAGCCAAAGGCCTGCTTTGCGCACCCTGCAGTAAAACCTGAGCTTGATAAGCAGGGCTTGCAGGAGCTTCTTGCTATCGGGCCTGCGCACACGAGCGGGCTTTCCCTGTTTAAGGATTTGTTTGAGGTTTTGCCGGGACACTTCATGATTTACTCCCGGGATGGGCTGCATGATGAAACCTACTGGGAGCTTACTAGCCACAAGCACACCGAGAGCTACCAGGATACCGTTGCTCACACACGTTTTCTGGTGGAGGATGCTATAAAAAGGCAGATGGTTTCCGATGTACCGGTATGTACTTTTCTGTCTGGCGGCATTGATTCAAGCATCGTAACCGCCATCGCCGCAAACTATATGAACACACGCGGTAAAACGCTAAACTCTTTTTCATTTGACTTTAAGGACAATGACAGGTATTTTAAGGCAAACGCCTTCCAGCCGGAGAGAGATCTGCCCTATGTCAATCGTATGCTTGAAGAGTATGAGACAGCCCACTCCTATCTCGAATGTGATGAGAACTCTCTCTTCAAGGCGCTCTTTGCCGCAGTCGATGCAAAAGATATGCCCGGCATGACCGATGTGGACTCGTCACTTTTATATTTCTGCTGCCTCGTCAGCCGTAAAAACAAGGTTGCTCTTACCGGTGAGTGTGCGGATGAAATCTTTGGCGGATATCCGTGGTTTTACCGCAAAGAGCTGCTTGAAAGATATGGCTTCCCATGGTCATCGGATGTCGCTCCACGCCTTGCTCTTTTGCGCGACGACGTGGCCTTGGCACTTGATTTATCCGGTTATCAGGCTTTTCGATATGAAGAATCCAGGTCAAAAGCACCTCTCCTTTACGGCGAAACCGGTGAGGACGAAAGCCGCCGCATAATAGGTTATCTCAATATCAAATGGTTCATGCAGACGCTTCTTGACCGCATGGATCGCACCAGCATGTACTCCGAGCTTGAAGCCCGTGTACCTTTTGCCGACCATCGTATCATTGAATATGTCTTTAATGTGCCTTGGCATATGAAATATCAAAACGGTGTGGAAAAGACTCTGCTTCGCGATGCTTTTTCAGATGTCCTGCCACCTGAACTTTTGCACAGAAAAAAGAGCCCATATCCAAAGACTTATCATCCCGGATATGAAGCTCTCCTTATAAAGGGAATGGAGGAGATATTAGACTCCCCTAACGCCCCTGTGCGCACTCTCATTGACACTGACAAAACGCGCGAATTCTTAAAGGCACCGGCAGAATACGGCAGTCCGTGGTTTGGCCAGCTCATGGCAGGTCCGCAGCTTATCGCATATTTCATCCAGATTAATTACTGGATGGAGAAGTATCAGCTGTCTGCCTAATGCTCATCCATGATTAATTGACCTTGCGCTCTATATCAATGATGTTATTCTCTATGATATTGTTTTCTGTAATGTTGTTATCTATGCTCTCTGCCGAAGAGGTGCTTTCACTATTCTGCTCCTTCGGTGTAAATCTTCTCACCTTATCCATGAGCTGAGTCTTCTTCAGCTCATGCTTAAGCTCAACACGCTCACTCTTCTGTTTACGCTTTTTCTCCTTAAGCTCGTACTTGGCCTGCTTCTTTGCGAGCTTATTCTGCCTCTTCTGCTCCTTTATGGCAGCCTTTGTCTCTCTTTTGGCCTGCTTTGCCGCAAGCTTTGCTTCTTTTGCTTCGTTCTTTATGCGGCTCTTTTTATTTTTCTTTACGCTCTTTTTGGCAACCTTATGTAATTCCTTGAGGTCTGACTTTGCAGCCTTTATATTTTTTCTGTCCTTGCGGTATGGATTGTGCACAAAGTATCCCACAGTGCCTATCATCATAAGAAGCAGTGCCAGCGCCTCTCCAGCCATCGTGACATACTCCAGATACTGCGGATACAGCTTGTAGCCTGCCATCTCCGCCGCTATCAGGATAAGTGGGATGAAAAACAGTATATTCTTTCGCTTTTGGGACAATAACGCTCCCTCCGCGCCTACACACATGAGTATATACAGACACAGCTGTGAGGTCGGTCCATAGGCATATGCCACAATCGCAGCCATTATCACAGATATGCAAAACACTATGAATGCTTCTCCGCGGAACAGGGCATTCTTGTACTCTTTTATGCCCTCCAGCTTGTCTACCGATATGCCATGCAGTGAATATACCTGGTCTGTGATGTCCTCCATGCAGTCCTCATGGTATCGCTTCAGCTCTCTGTTGCTATTTATATCGGCATCTATGGAGCGCCTGCGCTCTGTAAGCAGCTTCTGCTCCTCCATGATCTTCTCCCATGCCTCGTCCTCTGCCTCACGCTGCAGCTTCACCTGCTCGTGAATCCACTCGGCTCGCTGGATGCGCTCGCTCTCCTGCGGGATAACCATCTGCTGCGCGTCAACTGTCTGCTGTGGGGTTTGAGGTTCCTGTGTCATGCTGTTATTTTCATTTTCATTATTTATCATTCCGTTTTTCTGCCTCTTTCTTCTAGACATTTTCTTTTCCTCTTGCAATTGTTATTTACTGCTATCCAAATGTTATCTGATTATTTTTTCATGTATTCTTCTATAATACACTGATGCTTCTTTGTCTTTTTATCATAGCTTATGCCGACAAGCAAAATATTACCTGTATATTGCTCTATCGACTTCATGTATTGCTTTTCCCTTATTTGATTAATCGCTGTTATCGCGGTCTTATTCCACTTCAGTTCAATAACCATTGCCGGATAATCTATCGCAAATTCCGGCTTAGGGATATAAACAAAATCCGCAAAACCTCTGCCTGTAGGCAATTCCCTCACCGGCTTAAAATAATAGTTCATTGCACCCAGATATGCTATAGTAAGAACACTGCTTAGTGAATTCTCATTGTTATACTGAATACCTGACGCATACTCATCATGTATTTGTCCTATCATTTTGGCTACAATATCATTTTCCATGTCAAGTGTTGCATCCAAAAGGAAAAGCGATTCATTTTCAAATGTAATAAGCTCCTTCCATCTTGTACTCTCAACAGCGGTTGTCAGTTCCTGCCGTATCTCCTCATTTGGAATGAATGCACAGCTTCTTTTCTGGTCAAACCCTAAATATCCTAGATGAATAAGATATGTTAATACATCATCTTTATTTTTAAAGCTGACCGTATCATTCATAAAACTGCCGGTGTTCACCTTTATTTCTCCACCGGACAGCATCTGAATTATTGCTGTCTTTAATCCATCAAAGTCAAGATTTATAAGTGGAACTATGACATCATAAGACCCGGTCTCTGACCAATAACTCTTCAAATCCCCCTGCAGCATGTAATTTACTACTGCACGTGGATTGTATACATGATAATCTCCCAGCATATATCCATCATACCACCGCTCTACCTGCGTAAAATCCCTGCCATAGCGATCACATATGTCTCTGACCTCATCCTCCGTAAAGCCAATGTATGGAGACAAACGTCCCGCATATAACATGGTATATTCATCAAAATTATTAAGTGCCGACTGCGTCTTTAGCTTTTTTATCGGTAAAATTCCTGTGAGAAATGCAAGTTCTATATACTTTGTTGGTTCACTTCCCTTAAACATTCCGCGCAGGAAATTGATATATTCCTCCTGAACTGAGGAATTTGCTGCTTCATCACGTATCAAAACATCCCACTCATCGATTATAATTACAAATTTATTGTTCGTCATACTGTTAATAACCGATAGAGCACCATACAATGTTTTCTGATCTCTTAAATCAATATCCTTGTACAGATCTGCCAACTCTGATATAACATTTTTATTTATATATCCTGATATTCTTTCCGGCGCACCGGCATCCATTAGTATCCACTGCATATCGAGATGAATAACATCATACTTGTTGAGAAATTTCTCAAAGTCTTCTGTCTGTGCAATGTTATAGTTCATAAATAATTCTCTGGAATCACAGCCCTTGCTGTAATATGCTGTGAGCATGTCGGCTGTAATAGACTTTCCAAACCTTCTCGGCCGGCTATTACAAATATATGCCTGCTTTGTTCCAAGCACACTATTGGTAAAATCGAGCAAGCCTGTTTTGTCTATATATATCTCGGAAGCTAATGCTACCTTGAATGCACTGTTTCCGGGATTTACAAATCTTCCCATTGCGTTCATCTCCTTTACTGCTATATATCTTCTATTAAAGCATATTTTAGCGGAATTTTCCATAGAATATGCTCATGATATCTGCAAACCCTGAAATTTTTGGTGCCCGATACCATTAAATTTTTCAAATTAGAATTTGTTACTTTCTGCATAGTGTGTTTCCTAAAATGATAATTACCACGACATCAACCAAAATAATCCCCAATGCAATATATACAAAAAATGCAGGCAAAATATTTTCAAACAAGCCCATAGTTAATGCAAGAATTGCTATAATAGACATTCCAATTCCCATTGTTCTGCATAACTTCTTTTCATCATATTTTTCCTTTTCTTCATTTGAAGCTGTATTATATCCAGAAATGAACCAGCTTCCATGTCCAGAAAGTAAAATAATAGAAAGTACAGCAAATATCGCAAAGACAATCCACACTATCCAATCAGAGCCTGTTGCTAAATCTGCTAATTTCATTTACATACTCCTCCTTAAATTCCATTTTCTTAATTTTATAAACTTGAAGTTTCTTACTTCTTCATCTTAGGGGCAATAAGCAGCACTATTGTTACAAGAAAATATACGCCATACAGTAACCAGATAATTCTATTACTCCAAGGGAAACTCTTCTCTGGATGGTTCAACGCAAATATTATAAATGCAATAGCTACAATCAGCATGATCACACCGATAATCCTTGATATACTTTTTTTCATGTAAATCACCTCCTCGTTAAACATGAAGTTATGAATTTCTAATTTTATTAACATTCCGATTCATTAAGTGTCTGCCTAAATTTCTGTATAAAAATACCTTTATCACAGACATTTCCTGATGATGTTCTTTTAGTAAATCATCTGGTGAATCATAGACTCCAAAATCCTGATTGATTCCTTCACTCTGAATATATGTATTATTTCTATCAAAATCAATAATCGGATTTTTAAAGTCTTTAACTGCCACACCATAACCACAAAATGCACCTTTTACCTGCTGACGCCACCAGTCCCACCAGCGATAAGGGCGTGAGGGAGTGCGTCATATTCCCAGACAAGATTTTTCATCAGCTTTAGACAGCCGTTTTCTGCCCGTACTTCATCAATGGTAATGCGGTTCGCTATCATATCATAAAGCAGGGTATATTCGATATAGCCGTCATGTAAGGTCTTGTCGGTCAGCTCGCAATACAAGCCACTTTCCAATTTATCCTCTAATCGTAAAAGCTGGTCTTGATATTTTCCCAGCGTAATTTCACATCGGATATGAAGCAGTCCCTTTTCCATTTGATAATAAATCTTTGGAAACCAGACGATTTTTTCCCTTGATCTGCTTTGCAGGTCAGTAAAAAAAACGCTGTCTTGTATGGTATCGGCTTCATACCACTTATTTTCCAGTATCATTCTTGCCAGCTTTTGACGGTGCAGGAGCTTCTTGAAACTGTCATAACAGAAGCGGTCCTATGGAAAAATGGTAAACAAGGTGCTTGTCGCTGGCTCTGATACGGTGTCCTTTGTTCCAAATCTTACGCATAAATCAATCACTCCTTTCTGGGTAAGAAAAAAGCAGTCAATCCTAAGACTAACTGCTTATATCATTATTCGTGTTTTTTCCCAACAATATAGGTTGTTACTAACATTCCTATCAGCAAAATAATTATAGCTGGATATTTTACAGTATTCCATAATGAAATGCCACCAACTAAAAAACTGATATAGCAAATAATAGGATATAGAATAGCAGTTCCTAATGTAAATACTCTAAATACTGTTAATACATATCCCCAGTTTGCATTATTAAAAGATAGCCCTGCCATGTGTATTCTGAAAATTCCTTGTGATACAAAATTAACTTTATTTGTATCATAATATGTCGGTAATAATTCTTTCACAAAAATGCAAAGCCAACTTGCAAACAAAAGCATTAACAAAGATATATACAAACTATCTCCCATTTGTTCTATGGAAATTCCAGAAACAGTTAATAATATTGCCTCTATAACTACCACACCGATTGAGATAAGAAATGCAAATATCCAGTTCTTTTTTCGTTGATGAATTGTATCACGCAACGACAAGTCTAACGAGTTTACAACAAGAGTTTCTACCACATCACTATTTAATGTCTTGTTCTCTTTTAATTTTTCTCCTTGTAAAAGTTCTGTTACTGTAATACCAAGTATATCAGCAATAGGGATAAGTAATGTAACATTTGGCATACTGTTTCCACGTTCCCATTTACTAACTGTTTTATCCGACACAAACAACTTATCTGCTAAGTCCTTTTGGGTCATTTGTTTTTCTTTTCGCACTTCGGCTAAAAATTGTCCAAATTTTTCATTGTTGATTTGATACATTTGTGCCACCTCCTATCGTTATTTTAACCATTTACGATAAGGTAGGCAATCTACTAACGGGAGAGTACCTCTATTTTTCTAACTTATGAGGAGAATTTTTATTTTTTCGGCTGCCCCTGCGGTGTATGGTTCTGTGGACTTCCTGCGTTCTGGTTTCCTTTATTCTTCAATACAATATCCTCTGCCTTTACATACCAGTCCACATCTGCACCCGTATAGGTCTTTCGTGATACCGTATCGGCTACGGGATTGACAAGTTTTACTTTCTGCTCATACTTGAACTTCTTTTCGCCAGCCTGCACGGGAATTTCTACCACAACATTTTCGCCTTTCTGTACGTCGGAATAAAGGTTATAGCTTCGTCTGGCTAAGACCCTGCGATTATTTTTATCTCTTTCAAAGACTGGCTCGCTTTCGCCTGCAAAAATCAACAATAATATGTCCATATTCATCTACTGGATCAATCTGTTTCATTCCACCGTAACGGCTTCCCATTCCGGCTGCCATAATTACAAGTACAGGTTTCTTCATATTCTTTATACCTCCTGATTAAACAGCGTACCATTTAATCTCATTTGCCTCTATTTTCAACGCAAAACTGCTTCCATCTCCGCGATAGATAACCGTATTCTGTGGCTCGTAGGTATTATTTACAACACAGAATTTGCCATTTTTTACATATGCATGTACTTCCACATTGAAATTTGTACTAAACCACTGATGTAATAAGTTTTCGCCATGTGTACTCCACAAAATGCTTCGATAAAGAATTCTGCTGTTCTCAAAGCTATATGGCAGTCCACTGATATAGACCGAACGGCCCTCACCAAATTCATGCACAGCCATCTGAACTTCTTTGTCCCTCTGTACCAGAATTTCTGTTCCCTCATACGCAAACATATTCTTCTTGCCCTCTCCGAAATCAACAGGCTTTGTTGTATCTGCAAGAATAAAGTGATTTTTGTGTTCTTCCCAGTTATACTTATCGTAGTTTAAGGTAAATCCGGTTTCTTTTTCCACACCAATTAAATCAGCAAGCTGCAGATAATGTCCCTGATACTGGTGTCCTGCCGGTTCCCCGACACCGATAAATCCACCGCCCCGGTAGACAAATTCACGAATGGCTGCGGAAATAACTGCATTCTCCCAGACTGCCCCGCCGGTGTGTGCCGTATCCCCGTCCCCGACATTGATAATGACATCAATATCCTTTAATATATCCTTATCCTTTAAAATATCATCAAAGGAAATAAATTTCACATCAAACGGTGCGCCGCTTAACGCCTCGATAATTCCCGCATAACTGTAATTCTGTTTCTGATATAAGGCATGGTGTACCATATGGCAGCCCCAGCTGCGGATTTTGCCCCAGCTGTTTAAAACAGCAACCTTCTTCACACAGTACGGTGTTGTTCCTTTTGCATTCTCATATAGTTCACGGAATTCATTGCACACGCTCTCCACATAGTCCAAAAACTCCGGGAAATCTAATGCAAGCTTTAAATATCCGCCATATCCGATACGGTCGATTGGTTTTCTTAAGATGGCACGGCGTGCTGTCACCCAGTTTTCCTTTGCTTCCTTGACAGGATCTCCGCCCTCATGGAAGGTATCCGGGAAAAAGTATGGAAGGAATCTTCCTTCTGTATATTTTACACCTTCAATATCAGAGATCAGACGAAGTGTGCTTCCGTTTCCAACGCTTCCTACCACTGCGTCAAGATCGATCGTTGCAAACTCTTCCATGAATGGTTCTGTTCCGATCCAGTGATCCCCCAAAAACATCATTGCCTCTTTGCCGCATTCATGTGTGATGTCAACCATCTCTTTTGCAAGCTTTGCAACTTCCCTGCGCTGGAATGCCTGGAAATCCTTGTATTCTTTGCTTGGCACACGATACTGGTTATTATGGTAACCCTGATCAATGATAAATTCCGGACGGAATTTATAACCGACCTCTTTCTCAAACTGCTCTAAAATATATGGACTTACAGAGGAAGAATAACCGTACCAGTCAACAAACTTCTCTCTCTTAAGCTCATCAAATACGAGTGTGAACTGATGGAAGAACGTTGTATAACGGATCACGTTCACATACGGATGCTCTGCACAGTATTTGCGCAGACGCTCCATGGAATACTTATGTGTTTTCGGCTGTCTGACATCGAATGTGATCTGATGTTCAAAATCCTTCCAGCCATTTGTCACAGCATTGTACATATGGACCGGATCCCAGATGATGTAAGCTAAAAAGCTGACTGTATATTCATGGAACGGTTCTGTATCGTGGATGCAGACACAGCCGGTTTCCTCATTGTATTCCCATTTATCTGTGGATACCACTTCCCCTGTGGAGCGGTCGATGACTTCCCACCAGCGTTTTCTGTCATCTCTTGTATTGACCTGCATCAGTTCATCCGAAATTCCTTTCATTAAAGGAATCTGGAGTTCGTTACCGGTTGCAGTGTAAAAATTAGTCATGATATAACTCTGCTGCACTTCATCCGGATTTGCTTTTGCCCACGCATTATCTTTTCTGGTGGTATAATAAGTTGCATATATTTTTGCGCCGGTTTTGGTCAGTTCCTCCGGGAACTCTGTACCGTCACAGTCACGGATCGCATCCGCACCCCAGCGTTTCATTAACTCAATTGTCTCTGGAACCACATCCAGATTTGTAGGAATTGTGACACGTCCTGTATTTTTCTCACTCATTTTTCTTCCTCACTCTATTTCATCCATATAATTACTTTCTTTTCTTCTGTCTTGCTGTTATCTGACGCAGAATTCTCCGTTCCTGAATCTGTACCGCACCCTGCAAATAAAGATGCTACCATTACCATACTCATCATTGTACATAAAATTTTTTCTTCATAGTAACCTCCAATTTTTGTTATTTTTTACTATAAGTTCTTATGTTTTCTTCCTTACATTTGTTATTATAGAGTACGCCATCTCTTTTTCCTATCCATATATTGCTCTATA
>ERZ1026846.484-NODE-484-length-30743-cov-29.663419_pt1 | contig 30743 bp, 36 predicted proteins | sample MGYA00380153_ERZ1026846 | MGnify/ENA primary metagenome ERZ1026846 (study PRJEB33269, sample SAMEA4719789) | human gut metagenome | biome: human-associated habitat; feature: organic feature; material: feces | place: Cameroon | collected 2013-10 ...
CAAATTAAAAAGATTACGAAGTGAGAGCGGGTATGTGTCCTGCTCTTATTTTTTTTGACAGAGACGGAATGGGGAGAGAGGACATTTAGAAAGAACTACTATGTAAATAACTACTAGTAAAACAACTACTAGTGAAGCAACTACTACATAAACAACTACTACGTATATTTGAATTATCTATTGATAGAAGCGTTTTATGACCACGAATATGCCCTTTTTGTAATCATGCCTGCAAAATCCACGATTTTAACCGATTTACAGGGGGAAACCATAGACTAGGATTACAAACTACTACTAGTTAAACTACTATGTTATTAGATTATATAGTAAGTAATGTTTTCTATATCCTCGGAATGGCACACAGGGTTCACTATGTCACGCGCATTGATTGGACACCAAGAAAATTGCATTCCAATGCTGTATTCAGGCACAGTTTGGCGCCTGATAAATTAGAACCCCCGCACTCTGTTCCCATATCCTTTAAAACTCAGTATTGTTCCCACAGATCTGCGCCCACTATGTCGTTCTCAATTAGGCGGATTCTATAGCATCTACATACTCATACTCTGAATCCGGGTATTTAGATACCAGTCCATTGGCATACGGTTCACTTGATATCGTTTCAGTCGGTACACTTCTATCCGCATCCGTTTTCTGGACATCCGTTCCCGACAGTACCCATTTACCTGATATTAAAATATTGGTATGCAATATGTCCCGGTATCGTTCATCCGATATCAGTTAGTTGGTATGCAATATATCCCGGTGTCGATCATGAGATATCGCCTTATAGGTATGCAGAATACCTCGATATCGATCATCAGATACCGCCTTACAGGTATGCAGTATATTCCGATATCGTTCACCACATACCGCCTTAGTGATATGCAGTATATTTCAGCAACGTTCATCATGTATCACCTTATTGGTATGCGATGCTTGTATCAACAAAAGGCTTCCGATAGCTGCATACCATCTAGCTGATACGCACACCCGTTGCCAGAAGATATCGGCTAGGTGGTATGCTTGTTGTGCATCCGAGAAGAGGGATATCAGGAAAGGGGTATTAATTGAAAGGGAGCGGAAGTGTTGGATACCGACTAGGTGATACGTATATTGATATAAAAGAGAAGGGATGCAGACTGGGTATCATCTAGTTGGTATGCAAGATGTTTAGACATTGTAAACCATAGATCATGAGTGCTATAATAAAAATATCATTGTGGTATAGAAAAGGAATGCTGAAATGAATATACAGATATTTGGAACAAAGAAATGCAATGATACTAAGAAGGCGGAGCGTTTTTTCAAGGAGCGGGGCATAAAGTATCAGTTCATTGATATGAAAGAAAAAGGTATGAGCAAAGGAGAATTTAATTCAGTAGCTCAGGCAAATGGTGGATTAGAAAATATGGTTAACTGGGATGGCAAGGACAAGGATTTACTTGCTCTTATTAAGTATATCGCAGATGAAGATAAGCTCGAAAAGGTGCTTGAGAATCCACAAGTAATTAAAACACCAGTAGTAAGAAACGGAAAGCAATCAACACTTGGTTATCAGCCGGATATATGGAAAAGCTGGAATTAGAATGTGTATAAAAGGAAGTGAAAACATGGCAGATACGGTTTATTTTTCTAAAATCGAATACTGCGAGGTTATCGGATACGGGAACACAACAAGTATTATGCTGTTGAATATTCCAGAGCAGGAATTGTCGTATCAGGTATATGACTGGAAAAGACAAATGCCGGCAATAGAAGGTATGCAGACAAAAGAGATAAACAAATATACATGGACATATGATATTGCGCTTCCGGCAAAGAAAATCCGAAATGGGAAAACAGGATTCGAACCGCAATTTATCCGGGATGAAGAATATAACCCAGAAATTACTTTTTCTTATGCGATTAAGCTGACCGATGATCAAATGCAAATGCTGTTACCATATTGCAAAGTATCAGATTTTGAACCTTTCAGAAATAGAAAAATGGAAATGGGTGAAGAGGGATATATCGGGTATCGAGATGAAGTGCAGCTGTATTTTAGAGCAGTAACGGATTCCTATATTCCGTTGTTAGAACTGCCAATGGATTATTATTATGATGAAAAACATATCTGGCCAAGTGAAAAGCTTTATAGATATTTGGTGAAGACGTATTTTGAAGGAGATAAAAAACTTCGTGGATGGAGACTAACCTACGGAGGATTCTCGTTGTTCTTATGATCGAATGGAACGATATGAGCGAATAGATTATGATTCAATATAGGATATATTAAATGAGAGCAGATGATGGAGGGAGACCAATATGTTTGATGACAGTAATATTGAATTAGACGAAAAGCATTCAACGGGACGAGGGAATCAGTACCTGCTGCGCGATGACAGTGGAACTATAAAGTTGGTAATGAAGGTATACAGAAATCCGGAAATTGAAGCTCTGTCATTTACATTTCAACCAGTATGCAGCATAGGGTTGGTTCCGGATTTTTATGTCATGCTGGATAGAATAGAGTACATGCTAGAACCAAATTCTATGTTATCAACGATCAATCCAAAAGATTTAGATCAGTTTATCGAGGATACAGCTTTTGCAAAAGAAGCTGGAGATTATGTGTTAACCCATATAAATGAACTCTAAAAGAAGAGGGAGTGTTTGTGAGGAGTTTCTAGGAGAGGAGTAGATGATGAATAGTGTAAATGATTTGATCACAGCAATCATAAACCGTGAATTTGATCGTGATGAGATTGATGCTGATATTGAGTTTGTGAATAAACGGTTTTATATGATCCAGAATTATTTTGATGCAGTCTACAAACATACATATGGAAGTTCTGTTGCATCAACATTGGTACATAAGAAATATATTACGACGGAACAGTATCAGGATTATATTATGGAACTTGATTCAAAGAGAACCGTCTGTCATGATGCAGTGATCGCAGCCTGCGCGCAGATAAATAGAATGTGTGACCAATATGGATTACAGCATTTGTGCCCGGAAGTAAAATATGATGAGAAAGACAATAGTAAGTGCATCAATCGTGGGGAAATAGGTGATTTTGTTGGTGAATACATGCATGAGGTGTTCAGACAGGGACGTGAAGGCAGGATGATGGAACCGATTGTGCCAGAAGACCAATAATTTCAAAATTCGGTTGATTCAAAGGCAATCTGCGTCTCTTTTTGTCTCTTTCAATATTTCTTTTCAGCAGATTGGTATTAGAACGTGCACACATATTACGATTCTCAAAACTGTTGCTGCTTTCAAAATAAGATGTATTTGGTATTATATATATTGAATATGAATAAGGAGTAACCGATATGGGCGATATCGAAAAAGACAGAAAAGAAATTAAGAAGCTATTAAATAAGTCGAAGATCAAAGTAGCAAACGGAATGAACGATTCGGCAGAAATGGAACAAATTTTGCAACTCATGGCACTTCATCCAGCTCCGCAAGACGAGGTTTCTGCATATGTTGAGAAGTATCAGAAACTTGCATTATCGTTGCTAGATGAGCCATTATCTGATATTCCAATGGGGCGAGTGTTACAATTTCAGAAGGTGTTCGAAAAAGAACTTGAGAACTTTAATGTTGTTTACAAAAAGTACAAAAACAAAGATATAGGCATCGAAGCTTTTTTGAAACAGCATGAAATGTTTAATGCGGCATGCGAATCTCTTGATGATGCTTTACTGGAAAACGGAGATAAAGAAACGAATTATTTTCCTGAAATGGATAAGATCACCGAGAATGTGATTATTATCCAAAGCGATGAAACTGATATTGATAAATATTATGAATCGCTAGAATCGCTGTTTGCATACTTTAAATCCGTCTCTTCTTTCATAGACCAGGCAATCGAGATGAATGATAAGGGTTTGATAAATGCTATTGCATATAATCTCGGAGTGGGAAATCTGTATCTTGGAGACTGTTTGATGGATTACATTGCAGAGTATAACAAAATGGAGGGATTGCTATGAAACAGAAACATCATACTAAAAACAAACAAGACATCGAAATACAGGCAAGAATATATGCATTTGGCATCGTATTTTATGCATTCGTATTGTTGGTTGCCGCATATGGATTATGTTATCCGTCCATTTATGAACGATTTTTCATTTTGTTTCTTATATGCGGAATCGGTGGTCTGGTTTCAGAGGTTATATTAATTATTTTGGAGACAAAACTATGAGAAATATCATGAGCGAATTCATAGAAGTTATAGACCCTAGTAATTTCCTGGTAGCGTATTTTCTGAGTTTCGGAAACTAGTCTCTATAATAAAGTTTTATACTGTGAAGTTAACAACCCTTATTTAACAACCCTTATTCGTTAATTCGGATAAGGGTTATCTTCGTTTTTGCACTTTAAAACAAAGATTTGTACCTCTGCACTTAAAATATCAGACACCAACCTAGTATTTCAAAACATCAAGGATTTCAGTTCATTCTAATCTGAATGTAGAATTCATATCGTAAAAAGTACATGTATATCCATAACCAGAGAGGAGGTATCTATTATGAATAATATTGAACAAAATATAACAAAACTAAAGCTTCCAATTTTTGAAATCCATACTGTAGAGTTAGTTACAGAAGATACATCAAATGCAAAATGTTATCATGAAGATGAGTTTGGAAATTATTCTGTCATACCTACAAACGAAAATATATACTGGGTTTTATTTACCTGTGAATTTGATGATGGGATTCGTAAACAGCATTTCTTTCTCACAGAATCCGAATTAGAGTTCGCAAGACAACACAAGTACATGTATATTTATATCTAATTGAACTTATCTCTTTTTTCTAAATTAGAGACGATTTCAGAATCTCTCAATTCGTTTTCTTTACGATAGTAGAAACTTATTTTTTTGTCATGTCCAAGTAAATCAAACAATGGGGCTCTTAATAATTTTGTTTTAGCTGTGTTTTGCGCAGTACGATATTTTTGAGTCCCATTTTTGTCTTTTCCATTTCGTCTTGCGTCATAACAACAATGTCCTTCAAATCCATCACGCATATCAATAATTTTCATGGTTGCATCATTTTGTTCTTTATTTAATGGGTGATACGAATCTGGCATAGCTTTATTTAATTCATAATATAATTTCCATAATGGATTGCCTGAATTTCCTGTTGATCTAATGCCAAAGAATTTCTTAGCCGATTCGAAAGAACTTTCATTAAAACCGAAAGAATTGACATATGTTTCAAAGATTCGTTTATCATCCGCTTTATCAAGAAAAGTCAGCATTACGGCAAAATATTTGCTTCCCCTATCAAGTTCTCTTAAATCTTCAAATACAACAACATAATCGTGGTAATTATAATGAAAACTAAAAGCTGTGATATACCAATCATTTTCTCTAATACTATTTAATAATCTTTTTACGTTTTCCAGTACTAATGGCATTCTTTCCCTCCGTTTTTCTATTAAAAACATATCAATTGTAAATCGCCTTGTAATTATTATAAAACTCGGAGATAAGTAATGCAAACAAAATAAATCTAAGCATTAGGGCGGAGATTCTCGGTTGTGTGGTTCCACGATAGAAAACGAGGTGTGTTCTGCAGTTTTTGGAACCAATACTCTGTATTCTAAAATCGTATCACGAGAACTTGTTTCGAGTGAACTGTGCACCGTAAGGTGTGGTATCACGAGAACTTGTTTCGAGTGACCTGTACTCCGTAGGAGTTGGATCAAATCTATCGAAATTGTTCGAAGATCCGGATTCCGTTAGGGATACGGGTCATGCACTAGTGTTGTTATAGAATCCCACTCCTTCGGAGTACAGGTCACTCGAGATGAACTCTCGTGATACCAATGAGTGGTTCCATGGTAGTAATCGAAGAGTATTATGCAGCATTCGGAACCTATACAACTATATTCTTAGTTTCGTATCAAAACTTGCATTAGTGTTGTTATTGAATACTAATGCTCGGTTCCATGGTAGTAATCGAAGTATATTCTATAACTTTCGGAACCCATGCCTCGTATTCCCAAAATCGTATCAAAACTTGCACTAGTGTTGTTATTGAATACCAATGAGAGGTTCCGGGTGGTAGTCGAAGTGTGTTATGCAGCTTTCGGAACCTGTCTTTTTGTATTCTAAAAATCGTATCAAAACTTGCACTAGTGTTGTTATAGAATACAAACAAGAGGTTCCAGGATAGTAATCGAAGCGTATTCTACCGTTTTCGGAACCTGTCTTTTGTATTCGAAAAATCGTATCAAAATCTGCACTAGTGTTGTTACAGAATGCTAATGAACGGTTCCAGGGTAGTAATCGAAGTACGTTATGCAGCATTCGGAACCTATCGCCTGTATTCTGAAATCGTATCAAAACTTGCACTAGTGTTGTTATAGAATACCAACGAGAGGTTCCGGACAGTAATCAAGTCTATTCAGCAGTTTTTGGAACCAGGTAATCGTATTCCCAAAATCGTATCAAAACTTGCACTAGTGTTGTTATAGAATACCTACACCCGGTTCCAATCAGTACTCAAACCATATTCTGCAACTTCCGGAACAAGACTTTGTGTCCCTTCCACATCCGAAATCTAAATTCCGTACACAAAAAGAGGAGCCTAACAAGCTCCTCTTAATTTTGTTTCAACGCATATGTTTCAAATAGTATTCTTCTCGTTCTCGTTTCGCATCTGCCAACCGGTCTGCAAGTACCAGTTCCCAGCTGTTTGGTGTCCGATATTTCCAGTACTCATCTTTGGACTTATCATAATACGGGAACGGCTGACGTTTTCCCTCTTTTAGACATTTCTCGATGAAACTCTCGGCTTTCTTGACATGGTAAGAACAAAAATTTCGTTCAGCTTCACCTTCACAACAAAGTCCGAACTCATCAAACCGGAATCCCCACATTTCCCAAAAGTTAAGATAATAGTAAAACTTGCGATCATAAAGCTGGTATTCGATTCCGTTTGCAATCTTTTCCTTTGCAATGTCAACGATACCATACTCATCAATAAAATGACCTTCCGGAATATCTTTTCTCCAGAACGAATCGAAACACTGTGGATGATATTGTTCTGTGAAATGATATGCATGGTCTTCCCAATGTTCTAAACACCTAGCGGTATCCATTCCGTTGACTTCTGGTTGATGGCTGGCAATGACCCACTGCACATTGGAATAGGTTGCCGCCGAATTAGCAAGTACCAATTCTAAACCACCAATCGGGCAACGGTTTAAGACCCTGTGATGTAATCGAAGGTCTTTTAATTTTGTTTTCCAAGTTACCTGAAAATTAGTTTCCCGTTCGATCAATGGGTAAACGTATTTGTTTTTACGATATGTTTCCATATCACGTTTATCAGCAGCAAGTTGTCTTTCAGCAATTTCTTTTGCTTCATTTCGTTCATATGATGAAATATAAACGTATGGATTTGATCTACGAACATCAACCTTTACACCTTCATCACGTAAATGTTCGAAAGTTTTATCGTAATTATGCATAATATTCCTCCTAATTGTATTGCGATTATTATAAACTTCTATTCTGAATAAATCAAATATCTTTGTATTAGTTCTATCAAATATAATAAGGCTCAAAAACTTAGAAACTCGTCATAATAACCCGTATTTTTGCTTATTAGTTTGCAGTGTGTAGGAACATATTTAGGATAACGAATGATTTCAAACAAAATACATTTCGGAAGATAGATTCCGAAGAAAGGATATGCAGAAATATGATTATTGGTAGTTCAAAAGGAAAACTAATTTCAAATAATATCAGCCGTTCTCAAGCGATAACCGAAACATTAGGGAAACGTTTGGATAGCACTGCTGAGAATACGAAAAAGCAGGTACAGCGTCAGGGTAGTAATACAGCGACAGACCGAGATACAAAAAAAGTACTTCGAAATACGGAACGTGTAGCGACACCTCTTGTGGCTGCGGCGATGACATCTCATATGAGACACCAGATTCAGTTTTACCAGGACGCTGCGGATAAGTATGCAGTAAAACATAATCTTGGTAACGATAGAACAGCTAACTTTAATGAAATGGGAATGGCAGCTCGAAGCTATGGAGATCAACCAGATGCTTTCGGAACAGTAAGAAAAGAAATCAATGCCAACATGGACGAGCAGTACACTGTAAGTTCCGAAACAATTCAGAGAATGAAATATCAGGATGGAAGACGTGTTCCATCAGCAAAAAACACAGTCGCAACAATTGAGTTTCAGAGTGATGGTAGTGGTGTTGTAACAGTAAAACATCAGCGTGGTGTCGGCGAGATGAAACACGTCAACTACGAAGCATTCAGAACTGCTTTGCATGAGAATATCATGGTACGCCGAAAACTCAAGATGGATGCAAAAGGGAAAAGCCCTGTTAATTTTGATAGGAAAAACGCAATCAAACGATTAAGTGATAGTCAGAAGAACATGAAAGACAACGGCATCCTGTCCTTTCTCGGCGCCCGTCAGAATAAGTTTGCGAAACGTCTGGATGCCACTCCTCGGCGCCTGAGCAGACAGATGCTTCGTCTTGGTTCCGCTCCATTGGAAAACAGTGAGACAATGCGTGGAATCCATCTGGCACAAACTTGCAAACAGGTAGCAATGACCGGAAGCAAGATCGTGATACATTCAATTGTGGACACCTTATGGAATGCTGGTGTTGTGGTTTCAAGGGCGATCACGTTTAGAAATCAGATGAAAGCAGGAAATGGGTTTAAACTTTCGGCTCAGCTTGCGATGAAGACACTTGAAGTCGGCGGAACACCAGGAGGACAACTTGGTCTTAAAATTAAGCATAAGACATTTGGAACGATCACAAGGGATTTACAGAACTTCGTGACCAGCCACATGAGCCACTTCATGATCGAAGGCTTCAAACAATCAAAGCTTGGTGGCATGATTGATAGCAAAACTCATGTGAGCAAACTGTTTGAGCAGCGCCGGGAGATTATAAACCGCAATCGTGGAGTCGGCAAAGGAGCAAAATCTGAATTAAAGACACTCTACAAAGAGTGGTTCAACAAAGGTTTCGAGAAAATTGCGCCGAAACCAGTGAAAACAGTAAAGAATAAGCTGTTCGATCCTGTAAAGCTGTTGATGAAAAACATCCGAAATGCGATCAGGAATGCATGGCAGAAGACGATCTTTTCGAAGATCTTTGCAGCCCTCAATCAGATGATCCAGGCAATTTCCGCAGTGTTAGGACCGATCCTTGCAGTAGTCGGAGGCTTTATCCTTGTTGTGTTTATCATTATGATATTATGCTGCTTTTGGGACGGAAATGCCGCTGCCCAGAAAGAGAACCAGGCATATACAATCAGTATGCAGGACGGAACCGCCATCATGCACGCATTGGAAGCCGAACATAACGATTTGATAGATGAACTCAATAGAAGGGCATCCCAGTATGCGGCTGCCGATATCCAGTATCCGAATGGTTCAAACGAGAACTATAAGGAACTGTTCTGTGCAATGCAGGTAATGTTAGAATACGATTATTCGCTGATAAGTACTCGAAAACTTGAGGATATGGCAGCCCAGTTGTATGACCAGACACATATCATTTCGGAACATCCGTATTCCTTTGAATATGATGATGGAACACAAGGGCAAGCATGCCACATCAATGTTGACATCCAGAGAAACGAAACACTGGCATACAGTATTTTCGAAGGACAGGTTCCGTCTGATGTATACGGAGACGAAGCAGCAACCATCATACCAACCGGAAACGGAGATGTTACGAACTGGATGAATGTATGCTTGACAGTTAAGACACTGATTGCGCAAACACAGTCACAGTATAACCAGTCAGGATGGATCTGGATCGAGGTAAACGGACAGAAGTACCATGTACGTACAGACTGTTCTGGTTACGTTTCAGCTTGTTTGCAGGTATATGGAGCCACAACAGGCACCTATGCAACGGGATCATTGATCAGTGACCAGCATTTCCCGGGATTCGTTTATATGAGGTTCCCAGGATGGAATAACCTGCAGCAGGGAGACATTCTTGTACGTCGATTTACAGGAACCGACAGTAATGGATCTTCTTATAGCGGTGGACATACAGAAATCTTTTACGGAAACTCTGGCGGACAGCATTTGGTATTCAGTAATGGTTCCACAGCTGGCATCCAGTCAATTTATCCGCGACATGATCCCGTCGCTGCTTATGATATCATTTACAGACCAATTACAGCTGGATATGTAGAGGGTTCAGATGAGGAAGCAATCGACACCGTGACAGAAGCAAGCCAGAAATTCATCTTCCGTAACTGGAGCCGAAGCTTTGGTGAGAATGCATTGTTATTAGCATCCAATATGGATGACATTACAATCAATCCGGAAACAGGAAATGAAGACGGATATGACACGGCAATCCAAGCTACCGTTGCCGCCGGAGAGTTTGCGCCAAATACGTATACAGGAACAGGAATTGGAGAGGGCGTTAGATTCTGATTCATGAGTGACTAAATTTGTTTTCATACTAAATAGTATATGATATAATTACAATCAGATGCATCGACAGAAAGAGAGGAAACAGTTATGGCAGTATTAACATTTTTATTACTTATCATTAGTGTATGCACGATTGTTATGAGTTTTTGTATGACATATACCGTATCATCCGCACGAAACAGCAAAGGTGATTTCTATAAATACGACCGGTTATTGAAATATGTAGAACCATTATCGTATGCAGCAGTTCTTATCAGTATCGTGTTCGGAGTTTTTGGTTTTTTTACGAAAACACTATCTGCAGTTGGCGGACTTAAAGTATTTATCATTGTGTTTGTTTTAGCTTTTATTGCGGATATGTATCACGGTCAAACATATAAGGAGAAAAAGACAAAATTTAAATCCGAAGAGGCGAGAGAAAAGTTTTATGGTCAGGCCAGAGAAGTCGTTATGAATACAAAACGGAATTCAATGGGCTACTTTGTGAATGACGGTGTGTGTCCGATCTGTGGAAAAGACCTAGCTGGTATCGAACCTTACCGGTACTGCTGCCCGTATTGCAATTTGACAGCAGAACTTACAGATGATGATTTCACACCATTCGAATAATATAGGGAGTGGGACACATCCATCGACGGCAAAGCATTGTACATACATAGAGCCAATTTCCAGATCATAGATACATCATTGTTAGACTAAAAGAGGATTTCAAATATGAGTAATATTATTAGTTTTGAGGATGAGAAGATTAACAAAGAATTCATTGATCTGTTAGAACAATTGGAAAAACATATGCCAACCAAAGAAGAATTAGAAGCGAGAATCAACAGTGTTAGAGATCTGTATGATTTTCATTATGATATTGACGACCCGGATTATTTAGATCGAACGCAGGAAGTGACAAAACGATCATTTTCTGAGCTCGTGGATGCGTTCCATAACTATAATCCGGATTCCGAGTTTTCAAAAAAGCAGTATATGAAAAGATTACGTGATTTTGATACATGTCGAGTTTTTCTTTCGGATTATTTGGGCGCTAATTTTGAAATATCCGACGAACCGATTACAGAATTGGATAATCTGATAACAGAGCAGTACTTGCATGCTATCGATGACAATAAAAAACAGAGATCTGCTGAGGAATTGAAAGCAGATATTGAGTTGTATATTCCTACTGTATATCGCGCTTATGAGATTATCTTCAATATGTTAAGAAATAAAGACAGCCGATGCCACAGTTTGGATATGTATACGCTTATGATTGCAAATTTTGAATATTATCCATTTTTCGATTATAAACTAGCATGCGAAAGAAACAGAGAAGACCAGAGCAAATAAGCCCTGGTTTTTTCTTGCATTCGTCAACATATACAAAAACGCATAAATATACGAAAACAGACTTGTGCAAAAAGGCGAACAGTAATAAAATGTTGAATTGTTGGAGAAAACCTAAAACCGATTCCTGTTTTCTACTGTCTTATAAGTAGACGGACAGAAAGGAGGGATTGCATGGATGAACACAGAGAAGAAATCATTCATGAGGAACCATGCCGGGAAATGTTATGGTTCCAAGAGCTGGTACAACAAGACCAGAACGGATATACAGTAAACAAAACGAAAGTGAGACAGATATTAGAGTACATATTACGGAGGATGAAAAATGAATAGCTATACCGAAGCAGTACAAAAAGCAATGAAAGGAGACCAGGCAGCGTTTACGTATCTGTATGAGAAAACGTATACGAAATGTTTTTACCTGGCGAAGAAGTTTTTAAACAGCGAGCACACAGCACAGGATATCGTTCAGGATGCCTATGTGAAGGCTTTTAAGTCTCTGGATACCTTAGAAGACCCGGAGAAGTTCCCGTCCTGGATCGGAACGATTGTGTCGAACCTTTCCAAAAATGAACTGAAACGAAGAAAGGTAACCTTGTTCTCGGAAACAGAAAACGAAGACGGACAGGATATCAGTGATACATTTGTGGATGACCGTGTGTCTGTTCAGCCGGAAATCGTTATGGATCAGAATGAGACAACGAGACTGATGAAAGAGATCATTGATACTTTGACAGATGAACAGCGCATCTGTGTCACAATGTTCTATATGGAACAGATGTCTGTAAAAGAAATGGCGTCCGTGCTTGAAGTATCAGAGAACACCGTCAAGAGCCGCCTGAATTATGGCAGACAAAAGATCAAGGACAAAGTATTAGATCTCGAAAAGAAAGGTACAAAGCTTTATGGTCTTGCTCCGATTCCATTCTTCCTGTTGCTGCTTAAAGAGGACGTTAAAGCGGCACAGGCTACACAGATTCCGTCAATGTCGGCTGCAGTGTCTTCGGCAACCAAAGCAGTTACAACCGCAGCAGGAACCGGAAGTACCGTTGCCGGAACAACCGTAGCCACAGTAGCAGCAGGCGCCGGAAAAGGAATCGCCACAAAAGTGATCGCAGGCATTGTCGCCGGAACGCTTGTTGTCGGAGGTGGAGCAGCAGCGATTGTGCATATGCAGGAGCAGAGAGCGGAAGAGGCGGTTCAGGAAGAACCAGAAGCCGAGGTACAAGATGTATCAAATGATGATCAGATTGATGAACTGGAAGATACAGAAGCAGAAGTAACATTACCTGGATGGGCTAGTCAGAGTGAAGGAACTAGTGTCAAATATATCAATATCAAGGGTTATGATTATCCAATTGGTATCTGTAAATATTACAATGATAGTCGTGATGAAAACGAAATTTATGTTAAATTCTTTACAGATACTTACAACTGGCCTTCTATCTCAGAAACAACATTCGAAAATAAAGATGGAAAACTTGGAATTTATTTTGGAGAGTATAATGGTAATATTTTCTGGGTTCCGGTATTAGAGGGTATGGATGTTACACAATCAAGAATAGCTAATCCATATCAGATGATGATGACACTTGATGCTCAGACGTACAATGATATTGTTAATAATCCGCATCCGAAATATGTCACTCTAGGAGACATGTATTTTACAGATTCTTTTAAGGAAAAAGGAAATGAGATATACAATAAAATTTATACGATGATTAATTCGAAATCAAACGTATATACATTTGATGAATGGTATTATATCTCAGAAGACGACCTATTTTCTGACCAAGTGGAAGCATATAATGACTGGGTATCAAATGGTGAATCAGTAAGCGAAGCCATTTACGCATCGCATATTACGATTCCAGGTATGCCTGAATCTTCTGGAAATGCGGAGCAAGAAATAACAGAAGACGAATCAGGAACACAGAATGCAACACAAGATATCCCGGTTCCGAACTATACGCCAACCGGCAATTTCTGGAATACACCTGGTTCTTACTCAAGCAATGATGGACAGACATTATCATTAAGCATGTTTACGGAAGACGGCGGAGTAGAAGGCTGGTGCGGAAACATAAATGGCGGATCAGTAGGTTCTCTGGAAGTCTTCAATTATGGTGACAAGATCTATTATCTGAAGAAAGCAGACAGTTCCTATTCGAATTTCACAGACAGCGGATATGCATTTACTTTGGAACCGTCTGGAGAAACACTTGACATTTATGGGGAAACATATGATAAATTGCTTTTGAAGTTGTACTATAATGGTGTGCTTCAAGGAGAGTACTACGAAACAGAACTCTATCAATCATAAGATTATAATAAGGTTGAAATGGGAAAAAAGTGAAACAGTCATTCCTAATTAAGCGGGCACAAATAGTTAGTTTGTTGGCAGTTTGTTTCCACCTTTTATAAATATTTTTGTTTATACGGAAGAGAGCTCATCCATGTGATGGGCTTTTTTCTGTATGTATCTGGTTGAGTACAGCGATAATGATGATAAATAAAAAACTTTTTAAAATATTTGTATTTTTTTAAAACCTGTTTGTTAATCGTACTGTCTTATAAGTGTAAACAAATAAAAATCCAAACACGAAAAGGAGAAAACAAGTTATGAACAAAAATGGATTAAACTTAGGACAAGTAGTATTTTCAGCAGTTAAGGTTGTATTGATGGTATTATTCCTGATTTTTGAGGGAGTACCAACTTTTATTGATCGTCTCAGTGATGGCAGATCTATTATATTTGCTATTATTGAACTTGTCGGCAGCACAGCATCAATCTATGTTGTTGTGACAATACTGGTTATGGTATTTCTGATGACATGTTCTTTATTGGGGACTTTTATCGCATTTGTTTTACTGGTATTTTTAATGAGCCTCTGTACAGCTACAGTGGCAGCAATGATTTTAAATTTAGTATTTGTTGTCCTATTTATTATATTAGCTTTGCATGATATTGAAAATATATTCATTGGATAAAAATATTTATAGATTTCTAAAACCTGTTTGTAAATGGCACTGTCTAATAAGTGTAACAAAAAAATATAACATTATGGAAACGAAAAGGAGAAAACAAAATGAACAACACAAACAAAAAACAATTAACAATGATGGTGGTAAAAGCAGTATTAGCAGCAGTATTTCTGATCAGTAGCATTGCAGAATTTCCTGGATATGCAAGTAGAGTAGGAGTTTTAGCGGCGATTGTTAACCTGATTGGAAGCCCATTATGTATCTATGCTGTCGTGACCGCGCTTATTTGGCTTTGGACAAAAGTTAACGCAATCAAGTGGAAAATACTTGGAACAATTGGTTTGCTTCTGGTATTTGCATTTGGTGATTCTACAACCAGTATTTTGATTATGAATATTCTGTTTATTATTGCCGGAACTGCAGCTATTGTAGTTGATGTGAAGAAATTAAAAGCAGTAGAATAATTAAGAAATACGGAAGTGTTGGAGGCGGATAGAGTCGTAGTCTGATGGGTAGTATGAGATTCTATACGTTGAATATAGAGTATAAAAGACACTTTAAACCATCAGTTGAATGACATAAGCTTTCATCGGTTGTAAACTTAGTGAATGAAAATAGACATTTATTGAAACCACTTTTCATTCAGATATAGCAGGAGGATTACATTATGGGACAGACATTGGGAGACTTTTTAAAGATAACTTCAGCGGATGACTATTTTATGATAAATGTTCACAAAGATAAGAAAACGGTATACTTCGGCTACGAGAATGAGGTTCCCGATGATATAAAATCCTTCATTATCACAGAAATCTATATCGACTGGGCGAGTGAGGCACTTGGGATCCGTGTGACTGAGAATGAAGAATAAAATACTGGCGGATTCATTTAAAAGGTGTTAGAATGCTACTACTACATATTAAAACGGCAGATAAATAAGGGGGAAGTGCTTATGAAACCAATTTATCTATCAATCCAGCAACAAGAAACAGGAGCAAACATTCGGAGATTGTTGAAAACCAATGGGTATACGGTGAAAGATGTTCAGGAAGTCATGGGATTCGAGAATCCACAGGCTGTCTATAAATGGCTTTCCGGAAAATCACTGCCTAGTCTGGAAAATCTCCTGATCTTAAGCAAATTATTGAATATCGGTATTGAGAATATCCTCGTCATTGACGAGGATATTAATATATTACGGGACATTAATACACAATGGATGCTGAATAGGATAAATGATGTTTTGGTGCTGCAAAATGGAATCCGCAATTATCGAATCAGATAAGCGATTATCGACTGAGAGGGTGCCAAAATTTAAAATATCGAAAAAAACGGCACCATTTTGAGAAATATCGAAGAAAACATACACCAAAATTTAAAATATCGAAGAAAACATACACCATTTTGAAGAATATCGAAAAAAACAGCACTATAATTTCATGTGGCGGCAGACAGTAAATCCAATTATAATTAACAATAGATATAGAAAGCGAGGGGCAACATCATGAAAAAGATTATCAGAAACCGGATCAAGTGTAAAAAATGTGGAGAGATCATTGAGAGTACCAGCAGACATGACTTTAAGTTCTGTAAATGCGGTGCGGTTGCTGTTGATGGCGGGAAAGATTATCTGCGCAGAGTAGGAAGCAAAGACGATTATGAAGAACTGATTGAGTATGAAGGCAACGACGATGACGAAGAGTGAGAATCTGAGATTTGTCATGGACGAAAGCGGGAGACCTTATGAACATGGTGAGCCTGAGTATGAGAGAGCGATGCAGGAGACACCGGAATCGTTGGCATTCGAGAAAGAGTTGATTCAAAGATTTAGATTACAGCACGATGAGGAATAAATTGAGGGAGGTGCACCATGAACTTATATATTAGTGATCTGCACTTTGGACATAAAAATGTAATACTGTTCGAACACCGACCGTTTTCGGATGTCGACACGATGGATCACTGCCTGATTCAGCTGTGGAATTCAAGAGTGTCCGCAGATGATGATGTTTATATCGTTGGTGATTTCTGCTATCGGTCAGGACGTACACCGGACTGGTACTTAAGACAACTCAAAGGTCACAAGCACCTCATCATCGGAAATCATGACAAGGCGACACTGGATTGTGAAAACGCTGCAAAGTACCTGGAGAGCGTTGAAAAAATGCAGCATGTCACAGACGGAGACAAGCAGATCTGCCTGTGTCATTATCCATTGGCAGAATGGTATAAGAGCCGTCATGGATCATGGCTGATTTACGGGCACATCCATGGGGCACGGGATGAGGTATACGAATTTATGAAAACGAGAGAGCGTGCCTTAAATGCCGGTGCCTGTATTAACAATTACACTCCGGCATCGTTCTATGAATTGGTGCGGAACAATAAAGCATTTCAGGAAAAGGATTCATAAAATCGTAGAAAGAAGGATTTACAATGGGAAGAACAGAGAATATCAATGTATTTCAGGACACAATGAACCTGTGCAAAAACAATGACAGAATCCGGGAATCTGTTCATAACTCTGCTGAAGGTCAGAAATTGATTTTGGAGGGGGATGCGATTGCGGAACCAAATAAGAAGCGATACAAAGAGAAAGCACAGATCAAGGTATCGGCAAAGAGAACTTTTGAAGCAGCATTGGGATACCGAGGAACGAAAATAGCGGTACATAATTTTGCATCGGCTTCGAATCCGGGTGGCGGAGTGGAGCGTGGTGCAAATGCTCAGGAAGAGTGCCTGTGAAGATGTTTCGGACTGTTTAAATGCCTGAATGTTTCGGATGCGTGGAGTGGATTCTACATGGCACACCGGGCACAACATGATCCAATCCACAATGATGATATCATTTACACACCGGATGTTTTGGTTTTCAAAAGTGATACCGTAAAGCCGGAGCTGATGGATGAAGCGGACTGGTATACCGTTGATGTTATCACGTGTGCGGCTCCGAATCTGAGAGAAAAACCGAGCAATGCGTTTAATACTGGTGACGGAAAAGATGCGATCAAGATTACAGATAAAGAGCTGCTGGCGATTCATGAAAAACGGCTTCGGAGGATTCTGGATGTGGCTTTGAATCATGGAGTCGAAACGATTGTTCTCGGTGCGTTTGGATGCGGGGCTTTCATGAATAATCCGAATGTAGTTGCGCTTGCATCCAAAAATATTGTGAATGAATATCTGTATGCGTTTAGGAATATTGAGTTTGCAGTATACTGTAGCCCAAGTGACGACACAAATTACAGGATATTTGACAGGGTACTTAAACCATATACAAAATAAAAAGAGACGGCTATAACAGTGTTTACAGAAAGCGGGTGAGAACGGATGCATTATGTAATCGGGGATATACATGGCTGCTATCAGGATATGATCGCATTATTAAATAAAATCGAGTCACAGGATCAGGATGCACAGATCATCTTCGTTGGCGATTTCATTGACCGAGGACCGGACGTTGACAAGGTGTTGGACTGGTGCTTAGAGAACATCAAATTAGACGGAAAATATAAGGCGGTCCGCGGAAATCATGAGCAGATGGTACTTGAATGGTATAAAGAGTTTATGGACTGGTATGACAATGCCGGTAGTTATTCGAGTCGGGAACCAATGCCTGAAACCTATTATGATTTTTCAAGGTGGATGGATGCAATGGGAAAACTGACACCGGATGGATTGAAACCATATATTGATTTCTTTTCGCATCTGCCATACAACCGGAAAATGACAGTTGAAACAGCATCCGGGAAGACAGTGGATTACAGGATCGTGCACGCTTTTTATGAGTATGATGAGGGAGTACCAAAATTAGAGCAGTACTATACAAATCTGTATGCCAGAAAGTATGGCAATTATAAGAGTGATGAGATTGTTGTGCACGGGCATACGCCTACTATCGCATTGGCAGCCGGGGATTCGTTAACCTATAATATTCGTCCCGGTCTCATTAGTTATCACAAAAACGATGTTAACGTGGACTGCGGCTGCGTCTATAAGGAGGCGTATCCAGAGTATCCGGTTATGTTGGGCGCCTTTTGTCTTGAAACCTTTGAGGAAATCTATGTAATGTCTGTTAAAGAACGGTTTCAGGAGAACGGCGCCGGAGATGGCGTGAGGAAATACGAGGATTACAAAGAGAAGTATCTGGCACGGGAGAGCCTTGAGAGAGCGGCACTGATGAAGATGTATCTATAAGAAATCTGAATCGTCATGATGAAAATGGTTTTCGAAAGACAGATAGATTACAGGGGAGGGTTAACAGAATGATTTGGAGAATCGCAAGACGCAAGCACAATATTGTTTTGGTTTTCGGCAAACAGGCAAAACTATTGAGAGAGATGCTCGACTCGGCAGTCGTTCCAGACAGGACGGCGCTTGAACAGGAAGCAGATGAGTTTGAGCAGTACATGTTGAAAAAGAGAGAGGAGACTCTGGCACGCGGTGAAAAATGGTAGTGTGAAAGCACTATTTGCAATAAATATAACAAAAATAAACTGAAATACGTAAAAAAATGTTCTGATTTCTGACGAGCAAATGAAATTTTGAGCCTTGTTATATGTGTAAACATTAAGGGATTCAAACCTTACGAAGACAAAAAAACACATACAAGAAAGGATGAAAGCGTATGACAGAGACAGTAAATCAGAATGTACAGAACACAGAAGAAATGAATAATCTAAAAAACGAAATTCGACAACGAAATGCCGTTCTAATTGATCAGCAGACCAAAAGGCAGATTCAGGAATGGCTCGAAGGCAATCCATATCAGGAGTTGTTAGAGTATATGAAGTCAAGGGTCATGGGGCAGGAAAACATAGCTATTGTGGTCGCAAATGTATATAATTACCTGAAAAATGTCAGTATTCCGGATACAGGTATGGAAATGCCGACCCACGGTAATTGTAATAATATGATTCTTGCCGCACCGTCCGGAAGCGGGAAAACAGAGACTTACAGAGCATTCAAAGATTACTTTAAAAATCGCATCCCTGCACTCCGGCTCACTATTTCAGACGTCAGCAATCTGACTGCAACTGGATATCGGGGAGCTGAGCCGTCGAGCATTGTGGAGCCATTTATTGGATGCGGACTGGAGCCTATTGGAATCGTATTCATGGACGAGTTCGATAAGATCTGTACTCCATCATACAGCGCCAATAATGGAGATGTCCATTTGGAAGTGCAGCATAATCTGCTTACGCTGGTTGAGGGATCGCGTGTTGAAACGAAACAGGGATACGTCAACACAAATAAGCTGTTATTTATCGGCATGGGGTCTTTTGATCAGTTCCGAAAAAAGAGGGAAAATGATAGTAAGGAACCGATTGGATTTGGAGCGAGTGGAAGAGATGAAATTGCAGAATCTGAACATGCGGCTCCGATTACCAGAGAAGACATGATATCGGCAGGTGGTTGTTATGAACTGATCGGGCGGTTTTCGTATATCGAAAACTATCATTCGCTGGATCAGGAGGCAATCTTAAATATTATTAAGAAGGCATGTGAAGATATTGCGGATCAGTTCCACTGCGATATTAATTTGGAAGGGGAGGCAGTGGCTGAATTATTTGAGAGTGCTAACTCGAAGTTCGGATGCCGTTTGATTGAAAGCAAAATTCGGGAAGTGGTCTTAAAAGCTTACAGTGAGGCTATGCAGAAAGACGGTACCTGGGATGTTATGGATCTTAATATAGACACACTCGATTCTTATACATTTGGATTCAGAGAGTATACAGAAGAAGAGATTGAACTTGAAGAGGCATTCCAACCTGGAAGCGTTCATAAAGAGATCCCAGTTCAGAAAATGAGTTTCGAAGAACGTATGGAAGCATTGATTCGGGCAAAAACACAACAGGAATAGATTGGCGGTACTTTTGTCGGTGCCGATTGTGGATGGATAGAATGTGAAAGAGGATGGCAGTATGAAAAGAGTGAGACCTTGGCATGGAAAATGGATGTCGAGAAAAACAGCAAAACGAATCAATGATATGTTTGACTCGGCTCCGATGCCGGATAGGACGCAAATGCACAAAGAAGCAGTAGAGTTTAAAAACGAGATGTTAAAACTCCGTGAAGAGGCACTTGCGCGTGGGGAGAAATGGTAAGGATTACAGCGATTTGGGCGCCGCAAAGCCTTGAAAAATAAGGCTTTTAGTGTAGCACTAAAAGCTATTTGTAGTTGGATTGTCGATGCTCACAGACTCGAAAAAAGTGAAAACACAGGTAGAAAAGGTGTCTTTGGTGCCTGAAAGCCTTGAAAAATAAGGCTTTTGCTGTAGCGGCAAAAGCCATTTGAGGTTGGATTAGAGAATAGTCATAGAATCTAAACAAAGTGAAATCGTTGGTAAGAATGAGGCTTTTTGGTGCCGAAAGCCTTGAAAAATAAGGATTTTACCACAGCGGTAAAACCTATTTTAGTCAGATCATCGAATGGTTGTCGAATTGTAAACCAGATAAGAGGGGGTATAGGTGCCGGAAAGCCATGAAATATGAGGCTTTCTCCGCAACGGAGAAACCTATTTTGAGATAGGATTAAAATGATTTCTTAAAAGATACGGATAAAATAATCTGCAGAAAAAAGGAGACATACTGCTATGGATGAAAAACAACAGGAAATGATAGATAATAAGAATGCATTAAAAAAAGAGATACCAGTATATTCCGAAAAGTACGATATCCAGGGCAAAGTGATGGACTATGGTGTGGTCACAAAACTCGTGTTCAACTATGATGGAAAAGATATAGAACTCGGAATACATAATAATCCGCTCATGAACACAGACTATGTACAGACTGGATGCCAGATCATGGAATCCTACATTGAGAATCTGAGTTCAAAGGATCGAAAAGTTATGCTGTACAACTGGTATATTGAAGATCATCTGTCACAAAGGAATGGTAGATATGCGCTTGCACATGGGATTGTGACAGGGCATTCGCGTTTGCCGGATTCCATTTTTATTTACACGTCTAAAATCCGAGAAACTTATGTAAATGGAGAGGGCGAGCTGGTAGTGGTGACGATGAACACGGAATACCATTGTCCTTTGAATTCATGCGACTGGGAAAGGCAGGATCAGTACGTCGATATGATTCCAGAATATGAGAAGATAAAGGCAGAATATAAAGATAAGGCTTTGAGACCGTCAATCGAACCGGGTAAGGTACTGCTGGTGCTTTCAAACTTCTGTCATTATTATTTTCATTCACTATATTATGTGCCAGAAGGTTCTGATCGACCTTGCGAATACAGTGGGGATGCGCATGTAGGAATGTTTCAGGATAGTTATTTAGTTGAAGCGGATCACGGACGGATTGATTTACGCTATTTTCCACATTTTCAGAACATTGAGTTTTACTCCGAGCACACACAGGGGATGCCGCTGTTCCTTGAAAATGTCGGGGATGTCACTCTGTATGTGAAATCGTCTGTTGGAACAATCAGACTGAATCCGGGCGATCGGAAAGAGGTCATAAAAGCGAACGCGGAATCTGAAACACCGAGCCTGCCGAACGGGGATCTGTATCCGGCTAGGATTGTGGAGTAGGCATACGGAAGGCAGAGGCAGGAGACCCGATGATGGGTCTCCGTATGCTGTCTTTTGAGTTTGTGATTATAGGATTGGGAGATGGCTTATAACTCGTCATCGTCGTCATATTCGTCCTCATCGCTGTCACCATCCAGATATTCATAGAACACCAGAGTTGCAAACCAGCTTTCCCACGGCATGATATGATTAATGTCAGCGACGTGTCTGACAGGAGAGTAAGTTGGATGTTTAGCCAAAAATTTATTGGTAAGCGTTATAACATCTATGGTATTAATATATTTATAACCTAACGATCGAGCAACATCACAGAATTTAATCTTTGCATAATCTATAGTTGCTTTATCAAGTGCTTTTAATACTTCGTTTTCTTGCCATTTTTTCATAAGAATAACCTCCAATTTAGTTCATATTATGATTGTAATATATTGTTTTTGGACTAGGAGACCAAATAAAAGGTCTCCCAAGTTCTGTTTTTACATGAAAGCTATTTATTCGACTCTACGACCTCGATAATCAAGATCATATCCAGCGACCAGGTCATTATAAATATCGATGATTCTGGTTTTTCCAGCAAGAATTTCGATAACATCCTCTTCGCGTTCCGGGTCATGATAAAGTTCTCTCAATTGTTCGCCGGTATATTCGTCGAAAGCGGCTCGGTTACTTGCTTCGACGGAATGGTTGCTCACTCGATAGCGCTGACCTTTAATGCTAAAATAATAGCTATCGTTATTGTGACTTGCAGAAATACCGCGCTCTTTACAGAAAGCTTCGATTTCAAGCATCTTTTCATGAAATTCTTGTCTTTTGGCTGCGGATGGGCGGTAAGTGTATCCATACATAATAGATTCCTCCAATTTGATTAAATAGTGTTATAAGTTTTGGTTAACAGGTTAATTGAATGCGGTTTCCAGATTGGTGCAGTTCTCATTGAACTTGTTCAAAAACCAGGTGAGCTCTCGTGCGGCTTCGGCTGCGTTAGTCCATGTGATGTAGTCTGCAATTTGAGGACAATCGGGCATCCATACGGAGTGACGTCCTGTGGTGAGGTCACAGTCGTATTTAATCGGACAATCGAAGTCACTAAAGGCTTCCGACATTAGATGTGCGAAATCTTCTGATCCGATCTGTGGGAATGCTTCCAAGGTGTTGATAAGATGTTTCAAGGTTTGTGACGTAGAATAAATGTTCATAAGCTGATCCTTTCTGACGGATATGTAGCGTCTATAAAGTTTTTAATTACAAACCTCTTGACATCCGGTATCAGTCTGTTATACTAGACAATACACGATAACATAGGCTTGTTATAATTAAATATGTGCGAGCGATTTACAAAGGAATGCATTTTTAGTGCATTCCTTGTGTTGTAACAAAATTATTTATCATTCATAAGTTCTTGAAGCTTATTTGTAATCAATTCTCGCTGGAGCATGTTTACCTGACGTGAGTTTCGACCAGCGTTTTTCCAGTCACTAGATTTCCATACTTTTGAAGAATTATTATGAGAATTAATCCAGGCATCTCTCTCTGCACCGGATAACTCATTAAGTTTCGGAATCGTCCAGAAGCCAGCGCGATGTCCGATTATACATGAATTTAATACAGACCAAGCCATGTCATGAACTTTATTCTTTGAGGTTTTTGCATCGGATTTGAACCAGAACACATCCCAGTCGCTCATTGTGCGAAGACAAGGTACGGTTGCCTTTCGTTCACGGTATTCTTTAAATTCGGAAACGGAATGGAATGGAACGGTTGTAAAATTAGCGATTTCGTATGTAGTGTTTTCAACAGTAACAGTACTTGGAGAAAAGCTTTCTCTGTCCGGTTTACGTTTCATGTCGAAATCCATACGAATATGTTTCACAGTATTTTTGACAACGAATTCTTTTCCTTGAACTAAGTCTTTAAAGGTTGTCCACTCCTCATTTTTATACTCAACTGCTTTGGTACGACTTAAAACCTGTGTCGTTAACCACAGTCTGTCTTTATAAGTGTCGGAGTCGTAACCGGATTTTGTGCTGTTGTGAGCGCACACGCCTTCGTATTCCTTACCATCAAAAAGCATAGGATTCGACTTACAGTACAAAGATACATTCCCGCGCGTCGTAAAATTAATGAGGTCGTCCTGACAGTGTTTGATCTCCCAGATTTCAGGATTCTTATTATCAGTTAAGAATAATCTTGCCTGTTCCATATAATGCCTGAATCCGAATAAATCGAGCGATTTCAGAGTGTCTTTCGGAACGTCTGATATAAAACCGTCTGTTGTGACGGAACAGGTCATATATCCAAGTTCGTGACATTGATTCTGGGTTGCCAATAGGACCGCTCGGACAATCGATGTGATCATGCATGCGGCAGCTGGGTTAGTGATTGATGAGCAGCCCAGATTTTCCATTTCGTCTTTATATGCACTCCAAGTAGATTTCTCAACGACATTCTGAGCTGTTTTTCCGTAACCACTGTTAACCATGGTTTTTAAGATGAGTTCCTCTAAAGATTTCTTTCCGTGCTCTGCTTTAGCTTTATCCCGGTCTGCCACAAGCTGTTTTACTGCGGAACGGAGCGAGTATGACATTTTACCGTTTTCAGGATTAATGATCGCATTCAAAACATATCCCTGTTCGACGAAGACCTTAGCACCGAGTTTCAAAGCCAGAAACAGTTCAGGTCCGCAGGCGTAAACTCCATCAAGCCCTTCGGATGTGGACGGATAAATCGGTACACCTTCAACATTAACCGGGATGCATGGATATTTCACGTTTTCCGGGAATTCAAATCGAACATAACAGAACATCATAGTGAGCGATGCGAAGCCGCTGGAATCAGAATTCACAAAATCCTGTAAAGTGAGTTCCCGGTTCACGATTTCTGATTTAATCGGATTCTCCCAGTCGACATCTGGAACCAAGCACATACAGGTTGGATACGCATTTTTTAAGTCATAGTCGAATGTGGTTTGAAAAAAGTATCCAATGTCTGAACTTCCGTTGTATCCGCCATGGTAGGCCTGTGATGCATAATATTGAATCGTGTTCGCCTTGTCTGAAATAGGTTCAAGACTGGAACTCTCAACATAGCCAGGCTTATTAGGTCTTTTAACCAATCCGTGTCCAATCTTTTCGAGACCACGGTATTTACGGTCAAATTCGGCAGTATTATCACAACCCAGATATGACATCATAGAATCCTTCATAACGTGAGCAGCTGCGGATGTGATCGTCACTGGTGGTTTGTTATTATAGCCGTAGAGTGCGGATTCATATAAAAGAGCGACCGTACTATCGTTTGCAGCGTATTCAAAATATTTACATGGGTCGTCCATAAGAAGCTGATCCATATGATTGATAACACCTTTTTCAAGCTCAATTTTATTCCAACCAACCGCTTCTCCGAGATCTTTTAAGGATTTCATTTTCGAAGGCGCATGGCACATCGTATCCGCTAAATTGAATTCAATCGGGTAAGTATGAGGATTTCGGCCGTAAGCATACTTAGGATTCATGCTAGGAGCATACAGCCTGGTAGACTGCATGGTGATCAGACCGCCTTGAACTTCAGTACAGTATTTCAGGATGTCCTTATTTCGTTTCCCGCTCTGGTCAAATCCGGAAATGTCTACCTTACCTGTATGACAGAGCAATACAACCGGAATATGAGGAGTCTTAGACCAGTCATATCGGATACGAGTTTTCTTACCATCAGGATATGGATATCTGCTATTTTCGAGAGCTTGCTTATCGGTATCGAACAAGGTAGTAATATAATCGCCGGTACTAAGATTCTTACCAGTTTGAGATTCATATTTTCGGACTTTACGATTATCGGTACAGTGGTGACTAAGATCGTCTAAGATACGACCGATTGCGAGTTCCAGGTTCAAACGGTATTTCTCATGTTTTCGAATAAAGATGTATTCCACAAGGTCATTTCCATCGATTACAGAAAATTGCCAGGACAGGAGGAAACGATCAGATTTATTTACAGGGTCTTGGTAATACCATTCGCTATCAAAACTGATTACCAAAGCTGGACTATCAGGTCTGATGGTCGACAATGACTGATAATTAGAAAACGAAGACAGAACCGGAAGATTATTACCAGGTCTGATAACTGACCGATCCTGTTCTTTCGATTTTGTTTTCAATGGTGTCAAATCTTTCTCTGGGTTTCCCATAGGGGGATTTGACACCGTGTCCGGAAAAGTCTCGAAACCGTTGATTTTACTGGCTTCGGAACGGTTTGCTGTATCAACCTCATTTGACGATTTTTTTAAAATATCGTCATTCTGCATCATCAGTTTTGAAAGATTTCGTCTTCTAATATAGAGATCAAATCTTTTGTTAAAATCAATTTCTGAAGACTCTCCGGTATGGAACTGTTTCCAACCTGATGTTTTAACTGCTGGAGATACAATGCGTGTAATCTCTTCCAGATTCAATTCTTTAAGTACTGTACCTGTTCCTTCTGTGGTTACCGATTTCTGGTTATCGATGCTGTCGCTCTGCCATGTCTGTAATGTCTTTTGGTTTTCCATATTGTGTACCTATCTCACCGATTACAGTGAGTCCTTTCTTTGAGTCGTATAAAAATATGTGCTTTACGCTCATGTGGTAGCGGAGAAAGGAACCCTTATTGAACTGACAGTCATGGTGAACTGGTTGTATGTAGTCCTTCCTCGCGTTCGTACTAGAATATGGACGAGTAACTAACAGACAAATAAGCTTTTTGAAATTAACAATCTGATTAAAATGGTATGGAACATAAACTTTTTAAAATAAATATGAAATACCTGACGAGTTTTCAGAAATGTGAGCCTTATCATGTATGTAAAATAAAAACGGAACATTTTTAAACGAAGGAGAGAAAAATTATGAAAACAATGAGAAACGCATTAAACATTACCGCAGACAACCATGAACTCGTCAAAGCCGGATACATTCAGCTTCCGGTTCCAATCACGATCACAGAAGAGTGGCTTAATTCACCGTCGCTTTTATATAAGGAAGAAAGTAATCGGGAACGGTTGTTATACGACTTAAGAGCATGCGGAATTACAGAGACCGACTTTGAAAAACTGATTGGGAAAACGATATATTCGGTTCCGGATGACGCGATTTACAATGCCTATCTGGAAGTTACTCGGCTTGATAAGCTGACAGAACATGAGGATATGGTGTACGAGGATATACAGAAGTATTTATCTGAGAGTGATGCCTACGTGGAACAGATGACTGAAGCGTATTCGAGATTTAGTGAGATGCTGGTTGATCGCGTTTGGAATTACTATTTATTTAAAGAACAGGTGAAATTGGATCGTCTGATGCATGCATACAAAGAGATGGTTGCTGAGTGCACGGTACAGACTCTGTTGTTTATTTCTGTAAATACACCAAACTTCGGTCTCGGTATCTGCTTCAAGAAGGATTAATATAGAAGGAACACTGATCAGAGCATCTGACAATCATAATCTGTTGGGTGCTCTGAGAATAAAAAAGCTGTAAACAAAAACAGTTGGTTTCCTGTACACTGAGAAAGACAGTATACAAATAGGAAAAGATACCGATTTCTGTAAAAGATATTCAGTATACCTTTTCGTTAACACATGGAGAAAATTATATGGTTTACGGATATGCCAGATGCAGCACAAATGAAGAACGTCAGGACATCAACAGACAGAAAAGAGAACTGTACATGTTAGGTGTCACAGATGAGAAGTATATATATTGGGAATATGAAAGTGGAATGAAGGACGACCGAACTGAATTCAATAAGCTGCTTGATATTGTTGTGGAAGGCGATACCATCACAACAACAGAAGTCTCACGTCTTACAAGGTCAACAAAACATTTATGCGAGATTTTGCAAACAGTTCAGGACAAGAAACTGATCCTCAACATCGGTGGCTCTTTTGTGGTTGACTGTTCGAAAGGGGAACTGGACCCTATGACTGAGGGGATGATCAAGATGTGGGGCGTATTCTCTGAGATGGAACGGAATATCATTTCTCAACGTGTGAAATCGGGTATGCGGAATGCAAAAGCAAAAGGAAAACAGATTGGAAGACCTCCGACAACGGTTGACAGGCTGCCGGATAAATTCTGGAAGTATTATCAGAAGTATCAGGCTGGGGAAATTAATGTGTCAGAATTTGCGAGACTGATGAAATGTTCGAGGGTAACGCTTTATAAGTATATAAGAATGGTGTCATGATATTATTCTCAGTCCACAAAATTATGAGGATTATTTTATTGTTGAAGTTATAACGATAATGTGTTATTTTAAAAATGTAACAAAAAATAAGTTACAATTTTAAAACAGGTGATTATATGAAAGACTACTTGGAAAAAACATTACGCCAGAATGTCATTATAAATGAAACAGGATATTTGAATGATAAATTACCGTTAGCTTTTCGAGGAAGATATATTTTTTATAAAGTCGAGACAAACGGCTTGTCTTGGATAGCAATTCAACCAAAGAGTGAAATTGGTCTGATAATGCTTAGAAAGGATCATGCTAGAATTGAAAAGGCTGCAGGACTCAATTGTGCTATCTTTTTAGACAAGACAACATTTTATATTAAGGAAAAATTGATGGAAGATGGTATACCATTTGTAATTAATGGGAAGCAGGTGTATTTACCGTTTATCGGATATTTGCTTTCTAATAAAAATGAGAAGGAAATCGCTCCAGTGCATTTGATTTCTTACTTGACACAAAGAGTTATATTTGTTGCGATATATGAAAAATGGGTAAAGGTAACTGTATCTGAAGCTGCAATAAAACTTGGTGTTACGAAAATGTCAATCAGCAGATGCTTTGACGAAATTGAATATTTGAATATTGATATTCTTGACATGAAGGGAAAATCAAGGGTGCTTACTGTCCCAAAAGATATAAAAAAACTTTGGAATGATATACAGAGTGTTTTGAGAAATCCTGTTATTGCAAGGTATGAACTTAAAGAGCATATTGGCTTAGAGAAAAAAGCCGGAATTACTGCATTGTGTGAATACTCATTACTTTCAGATAATAAATATCCAACTTATGCTGTTACAAAAAAGGAAATAGTTGAGTCAGGGATTAAAAAGATGAAACAGGCTCATCCAGGAGAAGAAATCGGATGTGTTATTTTAGAATTGGGATATTTTATTGATTTTGAGAATAAGGCTTTGGAAGATCCGCTTAGCGTAGCGTTATCTTTTACAGAGGCAGAAAAACAAGATGAAAGAATTAGTATTTCAATAAATGAGATGTTAGAGGAGTATGTATGGTAAAGGGGCTGGATACTTTTAGAAAATATTTTGTGGAATATGAAAATCAATATATTCTTATAGGCGGTGCAGCTTGTGATATTGTATTTGAAAGCAATGATACATCGTTTAGAGCAACAAGAGACCTTGATATGGTTTTGATTGTTGAGGCACTAACTCCTGAGTTTGGAGAAAAATTCTGGGAATTTATTCAGGCAGGGAAATATAGAAATAAGGCTGGAAATGGAAAAAAACCACAATTTTATAGATTTGATAAACCGGAAAATGAATCATTTCCCAAAATGGTGGAATTGTTTTGCAGAAGTGATTTTGAATTGCATGAAATGAATGGAATCACTCCGATTCATATAGATGACACAGTAGAAAGCCTGTCAGCTATTCTGCTTGATAATGATTATTACAGTATGTTACTAAAAGGGAAATACATTGCAAATGGGCTTTCTGTTCTTCGTCCTGAATATCTGATTTTGTTTAAGGCAAAAGCATATCTTGATTTGAAACAGAGAAAAGAGAATGATGAAGCGATAGATACCAATGATATCAAAAAACATAAAAAGGATGTGCTAAGAATTACTGCTGAACTCATGCTTGAGAGAATTACAAATCTTCCTGTTTCAATAAAAACAGATATAGACACTTTCATTGAAGTGGTGGAAAATGACCCGTTTGATGATAATTCGTTAAAAAATTATGGACTAAAAAATCAGGAGGTTATTGAAGTTCTAAAAAGAACATTTAACTAGAGCAGATTTTTTTGGGGGAGTGAACGATTGATAATTTTTACTTGACAATCTTGGTTTTAAGCGTATTATCAGAAAAGATTACAGACATTTCATGGATGACAATGCGCACTGTGAACATTTTGTTTATCTTAAGAATTGAAAGACGCAGACCCTTGATTTTACTGGGTTTTAAATTAATAGTTCGAATCTTCTTAAGCACATATCGGTGAACGGTCTTAAATCCTTATAAATTGTGGGTTTAGGACTGTTTTTTTGTTTGAGAGGAAATGAAGAATATGTGATTGTAGACTTTTTAAGAGAAATCTATTGTTTAGGAAATAAGATAGACTGAATCTGAAAAATACGATAAAATTTATAATAGATACATTATGAAGAAGGTTTAATGG
>ERZ1026846.485-NODE-485-length-30742-cov-37.439535_pt1 | contig 30742 bp, 25 predicted proteins | sample MGYA00380153_ERZ1026846 | MGnify/ENA primary metagenome ERZ1026846 (study PRJEB33269, sample SAMEA4719789) | human gut metagenome | biome: human-associated habitat; feature: organic feature; material: feces | place: Cameroon | collected 2013-10 ...
TGGTCTCGTGGGCTCGGAGATGTGTATAAGAGACAGCATGTATAATGATAATATATATAATAAAGAAACTATTGATTGATAAGTGCGAATCTATGTGGTATTATGTAGCGTTCTTCGTAACGATATTCACTTTGTTTTTTTCGCAAATGCGAGTTGCGATAGCGTATTCATTACTATTCTTGACCCTCTCTTCTTTATATGTAGTATTTATAGATAAAAGTAATTCGCGTTTTTTCAAAACAATTTTGTATCTTGTTCCAATTAGCATATTAATATTATTCCTAATTATCAACAATATAGATGAAGATTTTCTGCATTATATTACAGAAAGAAGTACCGATAAAGATGACAACCTTATTGAAGAAAGAATAAACATTTTTGCTTATTTTTTCAGATACATATCTGTATTTGGTTCAGGATTAGGTAGGTTTGGACATTCTGCAATAGAGTTTAACCAAAAATGTATAGCTGATGCAGAATACTTACGTGTTTTGTGTGAGCTAGGCTATGTAGGAATGTTCTTGTTGATGTATCCAATAATATATAGTATTACCCTAGGGATAAAAAATATAAAAAATGCGTTTTTCGAGACATTTGTAGTGTTATTCTTTCTCTTTGTAATGATTGGTGCTGCTCCTTTAGAAATGACGCAGCAACATAACTTTTTACTGTGGTTTTGTGTCGGACACATAGTTTCAAAAACATATACATATAAAAGTATAATATGAAATTTAGTATATTAATACCAGCATATAAGTTGGCGTTCTTCAATGAATGCCTTGATAGTATTTTAGCTCAAACGTATAAGAACTTTGAGATAGTTATTGTCAATGATTCGTCGCCGGAAGATTTAGAAAGCGTTGTGCAAAAATATAGCGATAGTCGAATCAAATACTTTAAAAATGAAAAGAATTGTGGAATAATTAATGTTGTAGATAATTGGAATATTTGTCTATCCTATGCCACAGGAGATTACGTGATTTGTATGGGGGATGATGATAAATTGTTACCAAATTGCTTGGAAGAATATTCTAAATTATTAGATAAATATCCAAATATAGGTTTGTTACATGGGTGGACAGAAATTATCAATGAAAAGTCTGAAGTCGTAAAGCCTACAACACATAGATGTGAATTTGAGTCTGCCCTATCGTTGATGTGGCATAGAATGCATGCCTATGAACAACAGTTTATAGGAGATTTTTGCTTTAATAGAGAATGGCTACTACAACATGGCGGGTTTTACAAATTACCATTAGCTTGGGGAAGCGATGATATCTCAGCTTTGATAGGTGCCTCAAAAAATGGAGTTGCTAATACTCAAATCCCCGTTTTTCAATATAGAATAAATAGTCAAACAATCAGCAATACGGGTGATGTCAGTGAAAAAATGAATGCCATTCTCCTGACTTATAAGTGGAAAAACAATTTTCTTTCTCAAAAGTTAGAACATCAGCAAGATGAATTGTATCGAAAGGATGTATTGAATGAAATAGCACATGCTTATCAAAAAGCATGTGGACAAACTATAGCAAAAGAAATTAAGAGCAAGAAGTTTTGGAGGATTTTATATTGGTGGTCAAACAGGAAGAAATTCAATTTAAAATTCAAGACGCTATTATATGCAATGGCTCAGTCTTTGAAATAGACTAACAACTCCAAAAATGAGAGTTTTATTCTGTAAGCAAAGTTTAACATAATATAGAATTATATGATTATTCGTAGTAAAGCACCCCTTCGTCTCGGTTTGGCAGGAGGTGGTTCCGATGTGTCGCCATATAGCGATATATACGGAGGTTTAATATTAAATGCTACAATTAATTTGTATGCATATTGTACAATTGAAGAAACTGTTGACAATCAGATAACTATCAATGCGTTTGATGCGCATTGCAACAAGAGTTATCCGATGGCAGAAAGTTTGGAGATTGATGGTGAGGCAAGCCTCATCAAGGGTGTATATAATCGAGTAGTTAAGGATTTTGGCGTTGGTGCTAAATCTTTTAAGATTACTACATACAATGATGCTCCTGCAGGTTCAGGTTTGGGTACCTCATCTACCATGGTGGTTTGTATCTTGAAAGCATTTGTAGAGTGGCTTGGTCTGCCATTAGGGGATTATGAGATTTCCCGACTTGCATACGAGATTGAACGCAAGGACTTGGGATTGTCTGGTGGTAAGCAGGATCAGTATGCTGCAGCTTTCGGTGGCTTCAACTACATGGAGTTTTTGCAGAACGATATTGTAATCGTAAATCCTTTGAAGATAAAACGATGGATTATCGATGAGTTGGAGGCAAGCATGCTTCTTTACTTTACTGGTAAAAGCCGTAGTAGTGCTGCCATTATTGAGGAGCAAAAGAAGAATACTTCTCATGGTGACAATGATGCTGTGGAAGCTATGCATAAGATTAAGCAGAGTGCCAAGGATATGAAACTTGCAATCTTGAAGGGTGATATTGACGGATTTGCAGATATTCTCCGTGAAGGTTGGGAAAATAAGAAGAAGATGGCAAATAACATCACCAATCCAATGATTCAGGAGGCAATGGATGTTGCTATGGCAGCTGGTGCTAAGGCTGGTAAAGTTTCCGGTGCTGGAGGTGGTGGTTTCATCATGTTTGTGGTTGAGCCTACCCGTAAGAAGGAAGTGGAAGAGGCTTTAAAGAAACTCAATGGTTTTGTGATGCCATTTCAATTCTCTGATGGTGGTGCTCATGGATGGAAGATTTATCCAACAGATAATGTAACAGCATTGAATAAGGTTCAGTATAAATAAAGGTAGGAATATGGATAAACATATTGAAACTTTGGTACAACGTTATCCACAGTTGGAGAGTTGTAAAGATGATATATTGAAGGCTTACCAAATTCTGGAGGAAGCTTATTCGGCAGGTCGCAAGTTATTGGTAGCTGGTAATGGCGGTTCTGCATCAGACTCTGAACATATAGTTGGTGAGCTGATGAAGGAGTTTAAGTTGAAGCGTAAGATTTATGCGGCCCAGATTGACAGACTCATGCAGATTGACGCCGAGATGGGAACTGTGTTGGCTGATCACCTTCAAGGTTCGCTTCCTGCTATCTCTTTGGTGGGAGAGCCTTCTTTGACTACAGCATTTATGAATGATGCCGTTCCTGTTCTTATCTTCGCCCAGCAGGTGAATGGTTTGGGTAGAGCTGGGGATGTCTTCTTGGGTATATCTACTTCGGGTAATAGTAAAAATGTACTTTATGCAGCAGTAGCAGCAAAGTCTAAGGGTTTGAAGGTGATTGGTCTGACTGGTCAGAACGAAAACAAGTTGGAAACATTCGCAGATGTGTGTATCCATGTTCCAGAGACTGAGACTTATAAGATACAGGAACTTCATCTTCCTGTATATCATTGCTTGTGCTTGATGTTGGAAGAAAAATTTTTCGGTAATCAGTGATGAAAAAAGATATTGTATGGTTGGATTATGCTCGAACTTTTGGTATATTCCTCGTAATATTTGGACATTGCCTTCAAACTTTTCCTGCATGGAAAGTCAATGAATGCCTTCGAGGAATTTGGGATTATGTTTATTTGTTCCATATGCCTCTGTTCTTTATTATCTCTGGCTTCTTATTTAAAGCACCAAATGTAAACAGAGCTAATATCCGATATGGGGGGGTAAATTGTTAAGGTCGATTATACTACCTTATTTGATTTACCAACTTGTTTTTTTGTTAATATTAATAGTGCTAAAACATAAGACTATAGATGTCTTAATAGTTGTGAAGATGCTTATGGGAATTTTGATGGGGGATGGTTATGATACTCTATATTCAACTTCTGTCTGTCTGCCATGTTGGTTTCTTGTGAGCATCATTCAATTGCGTCTTTTGTTTATGTTTATACCTATTAATAGGATATCTGCTTGTTGTTTATTAGTGGCTTCAGTTTTGGGATTGTTGTTGTTGAAACATAAAAATCTTGATTTGTACTTCTGTTTGGATTCCACGATGATGGCAATTCCTTATTTTATAGTAGGACATTATTTTGGTAAGTGGATGAAACGTACATTTTCTTCGAAGATTCTCCTTATGATAGGAATCTTGTCTGCTTTATGGATATATTTTATATTGCAGATAAATGGAGCGGCTCAAATGAATGGACCAGTTTTTGGCAATAACATCTTATTGAACTATAGTGCAGGCATTGCGGGAACTTTTCTGGTAATTTCGCTATCGATGCTGTTATCAAGAAGGTTGGGGGATAATTCAACGAATCGTATAATATCAAGAAATACTTTATTTATAATATTTTTCCATTGGGTTCTTTTGATACCGACAGGCATGATTATAAGAAAAATGTTGGCAACAATATCCAGTAGAGCTGATTATACTCTCTTTATGGCAATTTTAGTGTCAGTTTGTGTTCTTGTAATTTCAAAGTATGCAATTAGTTTTGGGGTAAAAAGATTCCCAGTTTTATATGGTAAACAAAAAAGTAAAAATATACAATGAAAGTAGTAATTATGGCAGGTGGTAAGGGTACAAGAATCGCTTCTGTAAGAAGTGATGTACCTAAGCCTATGATTAATATATGTGACAAGCCTATCTTGGAACATCAGATTGATAACTTGAAGGCTTGTGGCTTGACAGACATTATCCTCGTTATCGGATATCTTGGTGATAAAATCAAGGAGTATTTCGGTGATGGCAGTAAGTTTGGTGTCAATATTGACTATTTTGTTGAAGACCATCCTTTAGGTACTGCTGGTGCCTTGTTTAAGATGCCACAGTTGACGGAGGATTTCTTGCTTCTTTGTGGTGATGTTATCATTGACGTGGATTTCAACCGTTTCATTGCGTTCCATAAGGAACATCATGCATGGGCAAGTTTGGTAGCTCATCCAAACGGACATCCATACGACAGTTCTTTGTTGGTAACAGAGATTGATGCTCCTAAAACAGTTGGTGGTATGCCAGAGGATACACATCGAGTAATCCGATGGATGGCAAAGGAGGATGAGCGTACTTATTACAAGAACCGTGTGAATGCTGGTATTGAGTTGATTTCTCCAGAGCTCTTGAAGGAAACGATGAAGAATTTTGTTCCTCGTCATCCAGAGACGCCGGATAAGATAGACCTTGATCGTGATGTCTTGAAGCCAAATATTCCAAGTGGTAAGATTTTCGCCTACGATACTCCAGAGTATATCAAGGATATGGGTACTCCTGATAGATTCTATGAGACAGAAAAGGACATTGAAAGCGGTAAGGTTCATGCTCGCAACTTGAAGAATAAGCAGAAGGCTATATTCTTGGATAGAGATGGAACCATCAACAAGATGGTTGGTTTTGTAACCAAGCCCGAGCAATTCGAGCTGATTGAAGGTGCTGCAGAAGCTATCAAGGCTATCAACAAAAGTGGATATCTTGCCATTGTTGTAACCAACCAGCCTGTTATTGCTCGTGGTGATTGTACCTTTGAGGAGTTGCAGACCATTCATGACAAGATGGAAACTGAACTTGGTAAGGTTGGTGCTTTCGTAGATGCCATCTATGTTTGCCCTCATCATACAGATAAGGGCTTTGAAGGTGAACGTCCTGAATATAAGTGCAACTGTGATTGTCGCAAGCCAAAACCTGGACTCTTGTTGAAAGCAGCCAAGGACTTCAACATCGACTTGTCTGAATCCTACATGATAGGTGACAGTCATCGTGATGTGGAAGCTGGTGAGAATGCTGGGGTAAAGAAGAGTATCAAGGTGGAAGAGAACAAAACGAATGGTTTGTTGGAAACAATAAAGGAAATTGTTGAATAATGAAGAGAACTATTGTTTATTTGAATCCTGATTTTTTCACAGATACAGATTTAACTGTATTGAAGTATTTGGCTAAAAAATATCGGGTAGTTTGGTACTATATTTATGAATCTATCAAATCAACAAACCGAATTTCGATAGAAAAGGCAATACAATACAGTGAACAATACGGAATAGAGCTTCATTCCGTAGATTCTAAAGTACGATACCGAAGTCCTAAAAACTTGGAGTTCTATATACGTATAGCTAAGGAGATAAATCAAATCAATCCCGATTTAGTTTATCATTGTAATTGTAGCCCTTATTGGAGTTTAGCTGTAAAATTTGTATTGAAATGCAAAAAAGTAGTTCTTGGTGTACATGATGCTCAAACTCACAGTTATAAACTTGATGTTGGATATATTTTAGGCAAATATACAAAGGGTTTGTCTTTCAAGGTTCATAAGTATTTTATTACTTTTTCTCAGAATCAACAAGTTCTTTTCAAAAAAGTCTATGGAAAAGATTCATGTATGGTCGGTATGAGCTATAAATATTTTGGACAACCTACAATCGCACAACCTGCGTTTCCTGATGGGGTAAAATTGTTGTTCTTTGGGCGTATTGATGCTTATAAAGGGTTAGACTTACTTATTTCAGCATTGGAGAATTTGCGCATAAAGAACATTCGCAACCTATCGTTGACCATAGCAGGAAAAGGAATATCTTGGTCAGATTGTGAAAAATTGCTTAAGACTACGGAAATGTATAATCTTCAAGTTCGCTTTATTGATAATAATGAAATTCCGAATTTGATGGCATCTCATCATTTCTTAGTGCTTCCCTATCGTGATGCTACTCAATCTGGACCTCTTGCAACAGCCGTGGCTTATGAATTACCTGTTATTGCTCCAGACTTTGGATGTTTTACAGAAACATATACCAAAGATTCTGCAATATTATACCCTCAAGGGCATTTGGAAGATGCTTTAAGGGAAGTTTCTAAAATGTCAGGGGATACCTATGCTTGTATGAAAGCAGCTTGCAAAAAAGTAAAAGAAAATAATGGTGAGGAAAATATAGCGGTTAATTATATTCATTATTTTGATAAATTGATGGATTGTAATTGACAAATAGTCTTAATGGTATAACTCTATGAATGAGATAAACAAACTTATACGGGGGGGGCAAAAACTGACTCTTATTCCTTCTTGTCTTTATGATAAACTTCTTGCTGTTTTTTATAAAGGAGCAATGAGGCATTGTGGCAAACATGTATATATTCGTCCGTCAAGTTCTGACTTCAAAGGACTTTGGAACATGAGTGTTGGGGATTATACAAGTATTCCTAAAGGAAGTGTTTTCTACTGTACTGAGGCATCATTGACTATCGGTAAGAAAGTGATATTTGGTCCTCATCCAACGATTATTACTGGTGATCATCGAATAGATGTCGTAGGTAAATACATCATGGATTCCAATGACAAATTGCCAGAGAACGATGCCGCTGTTGTTATAGAAGACGACGTTTGGACAGGTGCTAATGTTACTATATTAAAAGGCGTAACGATAGGAAGAGGTTCTGTTGTTGCTGCAGGGGCTGTGGTTACTAAATCATGTCCTCCATATTCAATCATTGGCGGTGTTCCAGCAAAAGTGTTGAAAATGAGATTTACCCCTACAGAAATAGAGAAACATGAAAAAATACTAAATAATACCCAAAAATAGATTAGTTTATTGATGATAATTTAATGGTATGCAAAAAGTTATTATAACATCACCTTCTCTTAATCCTACAGAGAATGTGAGTGGTGTATCAAGTGTTGTTAGGTTTATTATAGATAATAATCCTAATTGTAAATATCTTCATTTCGAATTAGGAAAGAAGGACGCTGAAAAAGGTGGTTGGCATCGAATAACAAAATTAATTGGTTCATTTTTAAAATGGACAAAATTTATTAATACGCATTCTGATGCGCTTATACACTATAATTTCCCACTTGATGCGAAATCAATCATACGTGATGTTCCATTTATGTACTATGCTTTGCATAAAAAACATAAGATGGTAGTCCATATTCATGGAGGATTGTTCTTGACTTCTCCTAAGATTCCTGCTATTTTAAAGGGTATTTTATCGAAGGTATTTTCATGGAATGTTCCTTTTATTGTCTTGAGTGATAGTGAGGTGACAATTTTGAAAGAACGTTTTCATGCTAAAAATGTTTATAGTCTTCCTAACTGTGTTGATTTAAAAGATGCTGAGCTTTATGTCAAAGAGCAAAACTTAAAATCAGAAAAGGTATTGAATTTAGGTTATCTTGGTCGCATAGAGCCTAATAAGGGGATGATGGAACTGTTGGTTGGTTGCATGAAATTAAAAGAAGCAGGAATCCCATTTAAGTTAATTCTTGCAGGAAAAGAACAAACCGAAGGAGAGTTTTTGCCTAAGTTTATACAATGTTTAGGTGACATTTTTTCTTATGTAGGTTTAGTTTCCGGAAAAAGTAAGTGTGATTTTTTGCGAAGCCTTGATGTTTTAGTAATGCCTACTTATTTTGAAGGATTACCGATGTCTCTACTTGAATGTATGAGTTATGGTATTGTGCCTGTAATAACACCAGTAGGCTCTATTCCGGAAGTTGTTGTTGATGGTAATAATGGATTGTTTATCAAAGTTAAGGACACTGATTGTATTGTGGAGGCTATCAGAATAATAAATTCAGATAGAAACTTATTGAATAGGCTAAGTGTCAATGCACGGAATACGATCTTTAGTAAGTTCTCAACTCTGCAATATATCAGCCAGTTGAATCGTATTTATCAGGAGGGGTAATGATGTTTGTCCTTTTTAAAGAGTGCGCTTATGTCTATTTGGTCAATATAAATTTAACGTAGTATAGATTAAGTAGTTTCTTGTCTAATGTGGGCAAAGTTTACAAATCAATTTGATAGAAAGGGCATATCGTGACTTTGCGATTTATGCTCTATTTATATACTTCATAAAATTTTATAGGGATGAATACTTTGAAATCATTAGTTGATAGTGTTATTTCTGATTTGACAGAAAATAAGTCTATTGAGTCCATTTTGTTGAAGACTCAGACAATAAGTCATTATTTAAAGGATGAGGAATTTACAACCTGGATAAAGCATGAGTTGAATGGCTATGGAGATGATGAATATCCTTTGCCAGGTTATCGAAAGATAAATTGTATAGTAAAGGTAGATATTTCTCAACCTTTTGGACGAATGGTTAAAAACTACCAATTTCCATGTGAATATGTTGACGATGAAAAAATTCGAGAGCGTATGACTCATATGGCCGTATTTGAGTCATTAAGTGAAATTGAATTAATGATGAAAGATGGTAAACATGGTAATGACTTGACAATGGCTGTACCGCAGTATATCGTTCAAAACTATATGGCGAAATATGTTGAAGGCTATATATTAGTAGCTAATCAACATATAAACATGAATAATATTCAAGCAGTTATTTCTAAGTTTAAATCGTTATTGTTGACATTCTTTTTTGAGCTCAATGATAAGATGGATTGGAAATTGAATTTTGATGTAATGGCTACAAAACAAATTATCAAACGAATTATGGTAACAAATAATATAAATGCTGCTGTTGTTGCAACAGAAGGCTCTACCATCTCTACTGGCTCAGTAAGTGTAGAAAATAGTCATATCGGTAATGTGGCTTATTCTAATGAGCAAAAAGAGTTCTTGACCTTATTGAAAGATATTGAAAAACTTGTAAAAGAATCTGGAAATCAGGATTTAAAAGATTCCGTAGATATAGTTAAGGATGAAACCCAAAAGCCTAAATGGAACAAGAAGTTAATGACAATGGGGCTTAATGCTATCAAAGGTGTTGCTAATGGTTTTGTTGTAAAAGGTTTAATGACTTTGGTAGAAAAAGCTATAGTTATATTGGGGGCATGCTAGAGAAGTCTCATGGATATAATTAGATTTTATCCGTGAGGTAATGACAAATCTTCTCCCATACTCCACTATCTAGCATAAAGTAGGGAATGGCTTTCTTGCTATCCTCTGCAAAATAGAAAAACAGATGTTTGATGCCTGGGGCATCAGCATATTCGTAGGCTTCGATTTTCACAATGTTGATGCCTTGCAACTGAAGAGCCGCAAGGAGTTGCTGACATTGCTTTTTCGTAAGCTGCTTATACTTCGTATATATAGTATTAATATCGTATGTCATAATCATTGTTTCTTGTTCATGAAATGATGGGATTCTGATGGAACCCGCTGTTTATGGCTGCGAAGATAACAAAATAATTTCAAATACAGTTATGTTTCGACTAAAAACATTAACAATTTTGGGTAATAAGGCGGAATTAGCCTCATTACCAGAGGGCAAATTGCTCATTAATACCGTAAATGCTCACTCTTTCAACACAGCAAAGAAGGATCAGCTCTTTGCTGATGCTCTGACTAATGGTGATGTGTTGATTCCGGATGGCGTGAGTATCGTGAAGGCGTGCAAATGGATTAAGGCTAAGAGTCAGCCGAAGGAAAGAATAGCCGGCTGGGACCTGTTTTTCTTCGAAATGAACAAGCTGGAGAAAAAGGGTGGTACGGTAATGTTCATGGGTAGTTCGCAGAAGGTGCTCGACCTGATTGTGAAGCGTGCTGCCGTGGATTATCCTCACCTGAAGGTGGTGACTTATTCGCCTCCTTATAAGCCTGAGTTCTCGGATGAGGACAACAAGGCTATCATTGATGCCATTAATGCAGCCAACCTAGATTTGCTTTGGATCGGTATGACGGCTCCTAAGCAGGAGAAGTGGACGTACTCTCATTGGAATGAGTTGAACATCCATTGTCATGTTGGTACCATCGGTGCCGTCTTTGACTTCTTCGCTGGTACCGTGGAGCGTGCCCCTATCTGGTGGCAGGAGCATGGCCTGGAATGGCTCTATCGCTTGCTCAAAGAACCTAAGCGTATGTGGAGAAGATATATTATCGGTAATAGCTTGTTCCTCTGGAACATGACGAAAGAGTAACTTGTGAAGAAACAACTTCAGATTTTCTTTGATTTCCTAAGATTCTGCATTGGCTCTGCCAAGGATATACCTTCTACCTTGAAGAAAGCGGATTGGGAGGAGCTGTATGCTATTGCCCAAAAGCAATGTCTGGTGGGTATTCTTTTTGATGGTATCAAGAAGCTGCCTGCGGAACAGGTAGGGATGAAGAAGGAGTTACTGTTCCAATGGATGGCAGAAAGTCAGATGTTGGAGAAGGCTAATGTTCGGTTGAACGATGCTGCCATCCAGGTTTCTGAGTGGTTCCGGAAGAAGGGGTTCAGAACCTGTATCTTGAAAGGACAAGGAAATGCGTTGATGTATCCGAATCCTTATTCCCGGACTCCTGGCGATATTGATATGTGGGTGGAAGGTGGAGATAAACGGGTTATCTCCTTTGTTCGCTCTATCTCGCCTCATGAAAAGGCGTGCTATCACCATATCGAGTTCCCATCGTATAAGGGCGTGGAGGTTGAAGTGCATTATCGCCCTAGCTTCCTGCTGTGCTTCTGGCATAACAGAAAGCTTCAAAAATATTATGAGAGGGTGAAGGATGAGCAGTTCTCGCAACGGGTGAAGTTGGGAGAGCAAGGGGAGATTGCGATTCCGACAGTGGAATTCAATCTCATCTTCCAGTTGACTCATATCTTCACGCATCTAATGAATGAGGGGATTGGGTTGAGGCAGCTGCTTGATTACTATTATATCCTTTCAATGTTAAGTGTTAACTGTGAAATGTTAACTTCCTTGCAGAAGGAATTGAAGGAGTTGGGATTGTGGAAGTTTGCAGGGGCTATCATGTATATCATGCAAGAGGTATTTGGCATGCCTGCCTCTCGACTTATTGTTCCTTCTAATGAGAAGTATGGTATTTTTGTGCTGAATGAGGTGTTAGAAGCCGGAAACTTCGGAAAGTATGATGAAAGGAATCGCTTTGGAAAAACGCAGCTAGGGCATAATCTTCAAAGGATATATCGGGATATAAGACTCGTGTGGTATTTTCCTGCCGAGGCTCTATGTGAGCCAATCTTCAGAACATGGCATTTCTTCTGGAGAATGAAGAACCGAAAATAACAGATATACGGTGAACGGCTCTACTCCCCTTTTATAAGAGGTTCTTTTTGGGGGATGGAGCCTAGTAGCCATTTTAACCTTTTAAAAACAACCAACAATGGAAGAAAAAACGAGTGAACAACAGAAGCCAAAATGTTTGCCAAAATTGCCAACGGGCATACGTGGGCTTGACAAAGTGCTGTATGGGGGAATTGACGCAAATGTTCTCAATCCTTTATACATAAAAGAACAAGCTATAGAGAGAACACCTCTGGTTATCGTTATCCGAGGAAACGAGGATGACAATGACAAGTGTATGCTTGCCATGCAGATGCTCTATGGTATTGCCCAGTCTATCGAGAATATCAAATTGCAGTATCCGGTATTCGGTGAGGATTGGAACAATGAGCCTATCATGTATTCCACCTATTACCAAGCGCATAAGTTGGATGACTTGTTCTTGGACTTCTTCATTTCTTCCTCCCTGCAAGAGATATTGAGGAAGAAGGCGTCGAAAGATACCTCTGTCAACCTCAGCTCGAATATCTTTACGGATATATTGTTCGAAAGTTCTCAGATATTGTGCCAAGGCATTTCCAGAAATGCCAACATTCCTTATTCTGCCATTGCCACCAAGACGGATGCGATGATGGGAGATGGTATCATCTATTATAACAGGCGGACCAACTCGCTACATGTGAAGGCTGACTTGGCTGCGGATGACAACCAATACAACCAAGTGTACCGAAGAAGGCATGGCTCTGTCAATGAGTATAGCAAGGATGCCTATGGCAAACCGAAGGATGACTTGTTCCATCAATATACAGGGTTGCACTTCTTGCCATTCGTGATGGAGAACAATACGACTGCGGAAGATGTTGCCAAAAGGATAAGTCCCCATCACTCTTTGGTAGCAGTGGATGTATCTGACCAAAAGAAACTCACAAGAGAAGTGGTTAATAATATCCTTGATGGGTTGCAATCTGCCAAAATAGCCATCCTTTGCGTTGACTCTACCGCTGATGTCCCAGAAAATCGAGTGAATATGATTGTCAAATTGTCCAAGGAGTTGAACCATAGATTTGTGTTGAAGTATCTTCAAATCATCAAGAGCGACAGTCAGGAGTTCTATCAGGGCCAGCACCAGTACAAAAAACGTGACTTTGGCATCGAGGTTTATCCTCGCAAGGAATCGTATCTGCATGAGCGTAGATACCTACAGCGTGCCTTGGTATATACACATACTGATGCCTTGACGGATACTTACCAGCAATACATGAAATTGCAGAAGTATTATTACGATACGCCTACCACGACATACGAGGACTATGAGGCGGAACTAGCCTCGGGGGGCAACAAGCCTTTCTATGCCATCTATCCCAAGAATTACATGGAGCAGATGTCCATCGACCTGCTGAACAGGGTGTTTATTCCTATCAATCCATTGCGCCATCTTATCCACAAATCGAAGGAGGAAGATGACTTCTTTGAGAATGAGTATATGTATGGCAACGCAGGATTTGTGACTGCCGTAGTAGGCAGGGCTAATACTTACAAACGTTTCCTTACCTTTGGTGGTATCTTCGGATCGGCTAGCGCCAAAGACCACACGCTTATCATCATGATGAACAAGGAGGAGACGGTTACGAGAAGACGATTGGTTTGCCCTGCCCGACCATCATGTGGGGACAGGGAGAAAAACAAGGAGAAGAACGAGGCATGCCTTAATTGCTATCACTATATCCACTTCATGAACTTTTGTATGGGTAATATCACGCCAGCAGAGTTCCTGTATTATCTGGAAAAGCAGATAGAGGTGCCATACGATGGCGACAGTCAAAAGCATATCAGAAGAATCGTGATAGATGACTTGCAGATATTGGATTTCTGTTTCCCTAGATTGAAGGATGACTTGTTCCTGGCAGCATTGGCTGAACTTTGCCGTCAGCATGACATCATCTTATATATATTGTGTGACAGGGCTGGGTCGATGCTTCCTACGCTGCGTGCCTTGGCTGACAATGTGATTATCACGGATAAGGACGAGAAGGATGGTCATCCTCTGATCTTCGTGGAGAAGTTTGCCGGCTACACCAATACACCAAGCAAGATGTATTGTGGCAAGGTGAAGAACGTGAGCAAACTGTTCAGATGTGTGGAGAACTATGACAGCAACGGATTCTACAAGTTTGAGTTTCAGTCCAATATCGTGGAATTGGAGGATTTGGACGAGAAGACATTTTATAATTTAGATTGACAAGGCATATGAAAGATATGAATGGCAGTAGCTATAAACAGTGGTGGCAAGACGAGACGTGGGCTTTGGTGCTAACCGTGTTATGCCCGATAATAGCCACATCGTTTACCGTGTTGGGATATTTCAAGGACTTTAAGCTTCTATCACCAAACTGGGGGTTGGAGGAGTTTACGAATTTGCTGTATGCTTTCCAGACTCTATTCATGGGCATCGTCTTCTTCTATATCTGGGGGCATAAGGACAAGATAGTAAGGAGGTTGCTGCAAAAGGAGGACTTGATAGAGACTTATTTCAAAAGGGAGTGTCATATCACGGACGAAGAGGATTTTCCGATAGAGGAACGGTTTGCTGCCATCAGGCATTCCGTGGCTCGTTTCTATCAGGGATGGATGGCTCTGTGGTTGGTATGGTTATTCTACAATGGAGTGATGCTTGTCATGGGTGTGACAGGAGGAAAGATAGGCTCTGCGTCGTATGCTTACAATATGTTCGTGTTCAGGTGCATTATGGAGATGGTGGGTAGTATCATCCTGTTTTATATCTATCTGGTACTGAACAATGTGACCATATCCAAGGAATACCGGCCGGATTATAGTTCGACAGACTTTAGGTTGGGGGCAATATTCCTGTCTCTTTGTATCATTGCGATATTAGCGTTGTTTATCCGTGCGGCATCCATTCCTACGATGAAAGAGGCATTTGCACCGATGCTCCAGGTTAGTTTGGCCCTCGGACTGTTCTCCACTTTTACTTATGTGCTGGTATTAGGAAAGCTGAATAGCTATTACCTGCAAATACCGATCCTGCTGAGTATCTTTGTGTATATATTCGCCATAGCGCAAGTGTTTGCGCCATTGGAACTGATAGCGAGTGGTTGGGATAGCGTCAAGGATGGCTTTGTGGTTGCGACACTGCCCTGTGAGGTGACAGGTAAAGATACGAATTATCGCATCTTTGATGTCGTGGTGTCTTCGCCAGTCTTGGATGTAACTGCATCCCATCGTTTGGAAAGGCTCAACTTCTATTTCTTGCTGTTCTCGATGTTTGGAAAGTTGGCGCTGGCTTTGGTGCTGTATTGGACGGTATATAAGTTCCGCTTCATCTATTTCGTGATTACCAAGAACTTGGCTTTGACTGAGACTCCTGAGAAAATGAAGGTGTTCTGGAAGTATATCGGGAAAACTGTGGATTGACTGGATAGTAAAATGAGAGTAATCAGAACGATACACCCTGTAGGTCATGGAGGCTTCTTTACGGAAGAACTCTGTGATGCAACCGAGTGCTACAACGTGGTTTACGATTGTGGCACTCGTAATGGTACCATATTGTTAAAGCGAGAAATCAACAAGGCTTTTAACAGGAAGCAGTCTGTTGACCTATTGTTTATCTCTCATTTTGACAGAGACCATGTGAGTGGACTGAAGGAACTGGCGAGAAGGAATCTCCTCAATAGCAGTACCAAAGTGGTGATGCCTTTCCATTATCCATCCTATTTTGTGATTCTCAATCCGTTCTTGTATGCTTATTATGAGCAGTGCATGTTGATATTGAGAAGCACAGGGGCTACGATAGTGGAAGTCGAGGAGCAGAATCCTTTCGAGGATGAATATGACCGTTATCTTGATAGACCTCATGCTAGTGATGTTTCTTTTGAACAGCTAAGGGGCAGTATTCCAAGCGGTAGCAGAATTACCCTATCTCCGAAATGGATTTATATTCCTTTCAACCTGAACGACTCCAAGAACTTTGTAGATAGATTCGAGGACGAGGTGAAAAGGCAGCTGGGGATGGATATCAACGATATGTCGCCTATGGATCTGGAGCAGAATGCGGATATAATCAGGGGCATTTATCAACTGATGGGAAAGAAGAATGCAAGAAGTTTCAACATCAACAGCAACTCCTTGATAGTGGTATCTATGCCTGCTGGAAATGTGGATAGTTGCTATACAATTATAGCACAGCGTAAGTATGCAGTAGATGCTGCGACTGCGGTATATACTGGTGATGCCTATTTGAAAGACTTCACCAATGGAAGCTTGCCGTTTAGGTATTATTCTGCATTGAAGAGGGTATTGGGTAAGTATGTTCACTATCCTGTCGGCTTGTTTCAAATCCCACATCATGGGAGCAACAACAATTATGGTTTTCAGTTGATGAACGAAGCTGGTCTATGCCAATTCGCTTTCTGCTGTCAAGATGATAGAGATAAGATGCAAGGTACGACAAGGAATGTGTACAATGACCTTGGCGGTATTGCAAAAGTGATGCTTAATGAGGTGGATGAGAATGGAGGAAGTGAGATTGTGCAGGAGGTAGAGGGATGAAATCCTACACTACACAATAATATCAACGAATAAACTCAAAACTTTATTGATTATGACAATAGAAATTCTTAGAAACTTTATTCAGTCATCAAATATAAATTTTCTGTATGGCTCAGGTATATCCAGGCCATATCTTTCCACTTTGGGCAATATAGAAAAATGGTTGACCAAATTGGCTGAAGATGATAGTAATGAGACGTATAAAGAAGTTATAAAAGCATCTTTATATAAGGCATATTGTGATGGGGTTATTCTGAAAAACCAATATTTTTCAAGTATTGATGCCAACTTTTTGGAAACAAAGTCTGCTTATGCGGATTTCTTCAGCATATGCAATGAGTTGATGAACAAGCGAAATGCTCAGTTGTTGAATAAACAAATCAATCTTTTTACAACAAACATAGACTTGCTCGCAGAAAAAACCTTGGCAAAATCAGGAATAGAGTTAAATGATGGATTCCGTGGTACGCTAAAGCCTATTTATAATGAGAGTAACTTCCAAATATCTCTTTCCAAGTCAAGTCTGCAATTTCATAAACAGGCGGAAGTTCCAATGTTTAACTTGATTAAAGTGCATGGAGCGGTTAATTGGAAAGAACAAGATGGGGCAATAAACAGTGATACGATGCTGATGTTTGATATTCAACAGGCTCTTGATAAGATAGATAAAAACAATTTTGTAAATTTGTATAAAGCAGACGGCACAGAAAAAACATACGATGAAGTAAAAACTGAAGCAGATGACATTGCACTTCTTTTGCCAGATAAAGCATATGACATTTTTTTTGATGCATATAATCAAATAGTCATGATTAATCCGACAAAGGATAAGTTCAGAACAAGTGTGCTTGATTATCATTTTTATGAATTGATGCGCATCTATTCTAATGCTTTGGAAAGAGAAAACAGTCTATTGTTCGTAATGGGTTTCTCTTTTGCAGACGAGCATATTGCACAAATCACTAAACGTGCAGCAGACACAAATCCAACACTTCAAGTTGTCATTTTCGCATATAGTGATGGTGACATTGATGCGTATAAGAAGAATTTGGGGATAGAGCATGGATGCAGCAACAATAATATCTTAATATTGACACCTTCCTATTTTAAGGAATCAAACAATGATAAATTTGAGAAGCTATGTTCGAAGATCTCTAATTTTGATCTTAAAACTATCAACCTAATATTCCAGGAAATATCAAAAAATATTCATTCAGGTTATGGAGCAAAATAAGAATGTTTCCATTTATAATTCTGTATTCAGAATAGGAATTGTTCATTCTGTTGATGGCAGAGTAGTAAAGGTGCTTGTCGATAAGGACAAGAATAACAGCCATTTGATTTTTCAAGGTCAGTTGATCAAAAATGTAGCAGTTGGTAGTTATGTGAAGATTCTGAAAGGCTTTGAAACTATTATTGGCAAGGTGGAGACGGAGTATATAGAGATTGATAAAGGTGTGAATGGTCAATATAACTCGCAGGAGGAAGCCATTAATCGCTATTTGATAATCAAATTGATAGGTCATATAGAGGGAAATTTATACAGAAAAGGATTAACGGAGCTTCCTTTGATAGCCAATGAATGTCATCTTTTGACCAATGAAGAATTTGAGATGATTCATTCGTTTGGAAGCAAAGATGATGTACTTATCAAAATTGGTACAATTGCTTCAGACCCATTAGTACCGATTTCAATAGGTGTCAACAAGTTGTTTGCCAGCCATATCGGAATCTTTGGTAATACTGGTAGTGGAAAGTCTTATACATTGGCAAAAATATACAGACAGCTATTCTTGACATTTCACAATAATGAAAGCTTCAAGAACAAAGCAAAGTTCCTCTTCTATGATTTTAATGGAGAGTATTCCAAGGAGAATGCAATCATTGAAGGAAAGAAAATATATGACTTGTCAACTGCTACAAAAGAAGGAAAAGATAAGATACCGCTTTCAGAAGAGGATATGCTTGATGAGAATCTCTTATGCATTTTTGCAAGTGCTACGGAGAAAACCCAAAGACCTTTTATTGTCAGATGTATCAATTTGTATAGGACAATCAATGGAGATGTCAATCAATTCAAAAATCGTTTGCAACGGCAAATAGTTGATATATTACAGATGTCTGATAAGGTGAAGGGGGATTTACTCATAGATTATGTTGAACAAATACTGCCACCAAATATAATGGCCGGAATAGATATTGGTCTTAGATATAATATATCTTTTCATTCAAGATCTCAGTGCTATTTAACAATCGATCGTAATAACAATACTATTTTCCTTAATAATCCTAATAATGAAAATTATATTCATGAATTACCCATATACCAACAAGTCAATCAATTTGACTTTTCGGACAATTTTATCAAGAATTTCATCAACATTATGTATATGAGGTTGATATATGATATGCTTGGTAATCGAGCTATGAACGAGCATATAGCACCTGCAATCAACAAACTTAAAAGCAATGAGAAAAACATTGAAAAGGTTTTTGATTTTACAGATAAAATAGGTTCTTTCTGGAACAAATCCAATATTGTGGTCATCAATCTTTGCAATGTGAATACAGACATGAAAAAACTGATACCGCTTCTTTTGACCAACAAGCTTTATCGGGAATACAAAAAGAAACGAGAAGCTAATAGTTATTTGAACATTATAGTTGACGAAGCTCATAATATTTTGTCTTACCAGTCAACTCGTGAAAGTGAGAGCTGGAAAGATTATCGCTTGGAAGTTTTTGAGGAAATCATAAAGGAAGGGCGTAAGTTTGGAGTCTTTATGACAATAGCCAGTCAACGTCCATCAGACATTTCATCGACAATCATATCCCAGCTTCACAATTATTTCATCCATCGGTTGATGAATGAGAAGGACATACAGCAAGTGAACAATACTATATCCTATTTGGACAAGATTTCTGTAGAGTCCTTGCCGATACTTTCAACAGGTGTTTGCGTGTTGGCTGGTCAATTGGCAGAAATGCCAATTGTTGTGCAGATAGATAGAATTGAAGATAAAAATAAGCCTCAGAATGAGACAATAAATCTTATAAAAGCATGGCAATAAAAGTCGGAGAAACAGAAAAGATTACGGTTAGAATATACGATTATAGGAATAATCCTAAATTAGAGATAGACGATAGTGTGGATTATTTCTTCAATCCACAGCATCGTGATGGAAATCCCAATAAAAGCCAATGGACGATATTATGTTCTGAAGAAATAGATTGTTTTACCAGTAGCTGGAAAAAGTTCTGGAATGCTATAGTGGATGGTATTGATGGTGGAGATATTCCTGACAATGCCTATGGTATTTTACTACAAAATGGGAAAGTGACGCCTATAGGAACAAGAAGTAGAGAAAAATCTCAGAAACAAGGATCTCATGAACTTTATATCGCTCATTTTGAAGGCAATAGAGGTACAAATAATCAACCTGTAATCTGGCATGGGTACCCTGCTGATTATCTTGTGAACTCCCATGATATTCCTTCTGATTGCTATCTTAAAGAATGGAAAGAGAAGAAAATATTGACTAATTCTCAAATGAACAAAATAAGAAGAGGGCTTGATATAAAATGGAATTAATTAGATCTTTACCTATTATTATAGGAGAATTTCTTGACTGTCAATTAGTGAAGAATGTTCTCTATCTTTGGGATTTCAATGGAGATGTAATCTCTATTGATTATCAAAAAATGATGGATTTATACAAGGAAAATGGTAAATGCTATCTTCAATCAGGTGACATAATGTTTTGCAAGACAAATAATCCTACAAGTAATTTACCTATAGATACGTTTGTGATGCAAGGAAATATTTATTTATCTACGGAATCGGGGCTGTATAGAGGATATGCCTTAAATTCCAAAGGTAAAAATACGTTTTCTTCTAGGCCTGCGAAAATATGGGATGCAAAAGTCCTTGCCATTTCCAAAAAGGAGAGTTCGCCAATATTGGCTCTATCTGCAGGTTCTGATGGTCTTTTTGAACTAAATTTGTCTATGTATAAGTCACAAAATTTACGATACATAGATAAGGACATAACTAAAGTATCAGATTTACATTCTAATTATGCATATTATAGAGGAATAGATATAGATTCTATTTCTTACACAGAAAGTTGGACAGCAAAGTTTTTACAAGAGCCTAAAAAAAGAAGTTTTGAAGGTATAGAGAACAATAATTTACTAAATACAATAGTAAATAAAGTTCCTTATTTAAAAAAGAAACATCAATTACATTACTCTAACATAGTTCAATATAGACAGTATGATGATTTTGAATTTTTTGAGTTTGATGATGGGTTTCTTGTAATACAAGATGGAAATATTGTTCTTAAAATAGATGAAGAAATTGTAAGGTGGAGAACTATTAAACGTGATAATGTTTATAGTTTCTTGTTCATTATATTAAATGACAGAATAGAAATCTATGAAATATTCTCCTCTGTGTATCGAGACATTCCTGAAAAAAGCAAAAAAATATCAGAAAAATACATTTTGGAAAACTATGGTGTTATCACACATAGAATATTTGATTTGTTACATAAGGATATTGACAGTAAAGCTACAGCATTAGGCAAATTGGTTAGAAAAGTTCGGGGAATAGCAAACATTGATTTTATAGATGGTGAAAATTGGGATCAGATAGAAAGTGTTGACTATAACTCTAGTGATGGCTTCATGTCCATCTATAAAAATTCCATGAGTTTTCTCACGGACAAAGCCGCTCAAGAAGGATATAGAATGGTTTGGGGGAATATTGACACATTTATAGTTTCATTTAAACTCAAGGATATATGTGTGACAAAGAATGAAAAAAGACCATTTATTATTTTATGGGCAGAGAGTTGTGATTTTGAGGATTTTAAACCAGAGCTAGTAAGAAAAGGATACCAAATACTAGACAGGAGAAATTTGGCTGATGGGTATGAGATAATAGTAAAAAAGGATGCACATCAAATGTGTTGTAGATTTTACAACAGGGATTTTCCAATAGCAACAATTTCAGGAAAGCACTATTATTGGGATGCTCATGATAGTTTTTGGGCTATGATAACATATAAATTAAATACAGGGAAAAAAACTATTGATTACTTAAACCTTCTAGAATTAGAACAAAAAGTTGACCATATAGATGAAGTCAAGAAGCCTTTTCGAAAGAGCTTGCTGGATATATACGAAGCTATATCGCAAGAGACTTTATTCATAGAGTTACTTTGCTACCGCTTTTCTTTAGCAATTACAGATGAAGAGATTTGCAAAGTAGAAGATAACATAGAAGGTTATTGGAGTTTTCTTTCTTCGATTTTGCCTAAAGATGCTTTCTTGATAGTAGATAAAATGGTCAAGTCAGTTGTAAAACTTGACATAGAAAGTTCCTATGAAGAATGGAATCTAGCATTGACAGCTATCATAAATAATATTGATAGGATAATAGCAAAGGTGAATCTGAAAAATGGCTATAATTATTAATATAACAAAATGGAACTCAACAACACCCAACACAAATCATTTCTCTGGCATCTTGACTTCGAGCCATTCACATGGCACACCTTCTACGGAGAGCAATGTCCGCCATTCGTTACCGAAGATAACAAGGAGGCATGGAAACGCTATCTGAAAAAAGTCATCAAGAAGCATCTGAAGGCAGAGGTGATGAATACACCTGAGTTCAGGGATATTGAACTCAAGATAAGGGAAGAAAAGCTGTTGCGCATCAAATGGGACGAGCAGAGAAAACGGTCACTGGAGAAGCAACGGTATCGCGCCAAGATGGAGCGACCGAGAATCAACTATATTCCGAAAGGGCTAAGCGTGGACTATGAAGAGGAATACTCCAAATATCTGATGCAGGAAGTAAGCTTTGAGCCAAGAGACAATGATGACTTCATGGCTATGCTGCGTCTGCTGGAGCGATGGCACAAGAAATCCATTCCACAGATATTGGAAAAGAATAGACCCGATGCAGCGTATGCCATCGCCATGGTGCTGTGCAAACATATACCACTGCTCATCAACCGAGATGACATACAAGAACTTGTAGGCGAATACAAAAGACGTATCGGGAAACTGATATTCGACAGCTATCAAGCCCTGGTGGAAGCAGTCAAGATATGGAATCACGAAGAGAAACGCCAGGAGGTATGCCGCTATATCAAAGAGACAGCAGGACAATACCCCAATCATCGTGGCATGAAGAAAAAGTTGATGGACTTGATGCCAGAGATACCATTTGAAGGTGAGCCAATGGCTGTGACTCGTGAGCCAAACGACATGGAGAAATCACTCCTATAAATCATCAACTACACCAATAATGAAACAGAAACAATGAGAGAAGCACCTATAATTTTACCAGTGTTCACAACCAGTGTGCCTTTGGATTTTCCGTCTGAAGGCACGTTTGCGTTCAATAAGAAAACCCATAAGCAGTTGGAAGTGACGGTGAGAATCAACGAACACCAGTACTTCAATATGAACTTCCTGAACCATGACGGGTATATCATGGCATGCTGCAGATGGGCGCATGTGTTGGACTTTGCAGAGAATGGTTATGACCGTTACGAACAGATCATCAAAAAACATTTCCGGAAGAAATATCCTGTCATCAGCAGCCTGTATGGACAGCATACCGATACGGCTGAGGACATTCACATCTCCCCCATCGGCTTTGAGGGTAATCCCAAGGAATGGTATATCTCCATGCGCATCTATGGAGAAAAGTTCGATGACCTGCTGCATGGCAATCTGCTGATGAACGTGGCATTTGCCTCTGCCGTGGGTAATCTCTGTATGGCAAGCGTGGACGTGTTCAAGGAAATCATGAAGAGCGATGCCAAGCAGCCGAAGATATTGCTGAAGGAGTTGACTGGTATCGACGAGATAGACAAGAACTTTGACTTCGGCAATTATCTGGATGCCAGGAATCCAGAGACAGGCGAGATTATATCTACAGCGAGAGAAGACGGTAAGGCTTCGGGAGTGGAATTGCCTGAGGAAATAGAAATACCACAGAATATGGAGATGTACCCAGTAAGTACCTATTTATTTTTCTTCATGAAAACGCTGAAAGACATGGACTTCGTCATATTCAGTAATGCCTTGTATTTTGAAATCTATGGCATGATGAGGAAGTTGAAGGAATATGGTTTCTTTACAGACGAAAAGTTGGAAGAACTGGAGAAAACCGTTTCTATCTTGGGTGACAAGGTGATAGCAGGAGAAGATGCCGGTACAGAGCGACTGCGGATTAGAACAATAGTATATCAGATCACGTCGAAGATGCGTACACCGTTGTTGGAAGAGAAATACCATGTCAAGGAGACAGAAGAAGGTAAGTTTGCCTTGGAACTGGATGGGTATATCAAGAAACTGATATGGAGGAAATGGGATACCAACTATCTGGAAGAACGAATGAAGCAAGAGGATGAGGTTACGGCGAAGGTGGAGGCAGACCAAGCTCTTGTCAAGAAAAAGAGTGCAGAATGGAAAGCCATCATGGAAGGAATGTCGTTCAATGCCTTTCTGTTGTTCCACAGCAAGATGAACGAGCTGATGAAGACCAAGAAGGCAACACTCATCAAGTATGGTTTCCTGGCATCGGAGATGCTGGATAACCATAAGCGCTATTGGGCAAGTTCCTACTATTGGCACAACAAGGAATATGATGAACAGGAATATATAAGGTACAGAAAACAGACTGAAATCATCGTAACCATCTTCTATGAAGGTATTCTGAGAGGAACACAGTATGGCAATCATCCGAGAACGAAATATGCCTTGAAGATTCATAGCATCATCGAGGAATTGATGAATAAAGACTGGAGTAAAGTCAACGAGACACTTAAATAATGAAGGAAATCAAGCTATTTGATTACCAAGAGGATATGAAGGAACGGATTGAGAAGGCGTTGCGCCTTCATCGGTCCGTAATGGCACAAATGCCAACGGGAACAGGTAAGACATACCTGTTAACTGCTGTCATAGACTCTTTTGTGAACTACAATCCAATGGAGAAAGTATGGATTGTAGCCCATAGAAGAGAACTTGTGTCGCAGATAGACGAAACCGTAAGGAAGTTCCATTCTTATTCCTCATCAAACACCTCTTCACTGTTGTCATCCGTCAAGGCTGTGTCGATACAATGGTTGTCGAAACACTATGACGAGATTGAGGAAAAACCAGGAATGATAGTGATTGACGAGGCGCACCATGCCCTTGCCAAGACCTACAAGGAGATGTGGGAGAGATTCCCGAAGGCTAAGTTTTTGGGACTGACGGCTACACCTTGCCGATTGAACGGTAAGGGTTTCACAGACCTGTTTGATGTCTTGGTGCAATCGTGGGGCGTTCCTGAGTTTATCAGCAAGGGAAGATTGGCAACATACGATTTCGTGAGCATCAAGTCGGATGGTGTGACGCAACGGCTCATTGACTCCTTGCAGAAGCGAGGTGCAGATGGTGACTACCAAAACAAGGAAATGGATATGTTGCTGAATAAAAAGCCGAGCATCGAAAGGCTCTATCGGAGCTTGGAAGAATTTGGTAAAGATAGAAAGGGCATCGTATATGCTATCAATATTTCTCATGCTCAGAAAATCACAAAACTGTATCAGGAACATGGCGTGAAAGCCATAGCCATAGACTCGAAGACACCTGCCACGGAAAGACAACAAGACATTGAAGCCTTCAAGAAAGGTGACATTCAAGTGCTGGTGAATGTAGATATTTTCTCGGAAGGATTTGACTGCCCGGATGTGGAGTTTGTACAGTTGGCTCGACCAACATTGTCGCTTGCCAAGTACCTGCAGATGGTGGGACGAGGACTGCGAGTTGCCAATGGGAAGAAGAACTGCGTGATTATAGATAATGTGGGACTGTATCGGGTGTTCGGATTGCCTTCGCAAGTATGGAACTGGAATGCTATGTTCGAGGGAAAGCTGAAAGTTGGCAAGAAAAAGGAGACTCCGAAGGAAAAAGAGTTTTTCCTGATGAACGAGGTGCAAGACGATATTCAGATTCTTCCAGACTCAGAAATGATGATGGTGATGAGCCATGAAGAATTGCTCCAAACGATACAGTATCGTGAGTTTGTGGATAGCAAAGGGGAGTTTGCCATCATCAAGCTGCCTGATGGAAAGATGACGGTAGTGAACCGACAAGGAGAACAAGTACTGGAGCCAGGCGATTACTATGACATGAAACTACTGAACGGAAACATCCTGTTCTACCGACCTCGCAGAAAGGCGATATGCTATTATGACCTATTGGCAAGAGCCGTCATCGACGATGGCACTAACGTAGCAGAGACTCCACACGTTGTCAACATAAAAGGATGGGAGTTTATAGAATATAACGACATCTTCATGTCTCGAACCCAAGAAGAGTTTTCTCTGCCCTATCGTCCTTCACAATATGATTTTCAGAATTATGGGTACTATATGATATTCAGATTCAGACCTTCTGCTATCGGTTGTCAAGTATGGTACCATTATGAGGGTGGTGAAGGGAAGATGCGCATGAGCAATGAAGAGAGCAGGAATGTGTGTTTCCTGCGTAATGATTACGAACATGTGTATTGGTTATGTGCAGTCCTGTATGGTGAACATATCGTTGTCATGGACAGCAAGCAGGACTACTACCTGGTGGATTCAAATTTGAAGAAGACCTATATTGGGTGCAATCAGCCAAAGAACAAAGAGGAGGATTTACAATATGTGATGCCACGTCTTGGCCAAAAATACTATCATGAGGCAATGTTGCAAAAGAAGGAAATGGAAGCAAGCGAGATGCTTCTTTTGCACGAGAAGTCGGAGGCAGGCAACGTGGAATTGTATCAAGCAGGAAAGAAATGGGGTGTGAAGGTAGATGGTAAAGTTATCGTGCCACCTCTTTACCACAGTATAGCGCAACCTGTTGGTGCCTATTGCGCATTTGAACAGATTCCCAGACATTGGGGTGTTATGACATTAAAAGGAAAAGTGATTGTTGATGCCAAATACGAGAAGGTGGAGATTCGTGACAATGGAATCGCAGTGGTAACAGGCATCACGGGAAAAATACAGACAATCAATCTGAAATGATGAAGGATATTCAGCTTTTTGATTATCAAGCGGACATGGTGAAGAGAGTGCAAGAGGCATTCAAGCATCATGATGCTGTCATGGTACAAATGCCGACGGGTACGGGAAAGACGTATCTGCTTGCCGCCCTCGTAGGTTTGTTCTTGAAAGAGGAAGTGTGGGTGGTAGCCCATCGTCGTGAACTCGTTTCACAAATCAAGGACACCTTGGAAAGATTCTTCTCTTCCCTAAAATCCACCTCCATCAAAGTGACATCGATACAATGGTTGTCGAGACACTATGGAGAGATGGAAGAGAAGCCGGGGTTGATAGTGATAGACGAGGCACATCATGCTTTGGCGGAGACTTACGCAGAGGTGATGAATGCCTATCCGAAGGCGAAGAAGTTGGGACTGACGGCAACACCATACCGCTTGAACGGTAAAGGATTCACGGACTTATTTGACGCCTTGCTGTGCTCATGGAGCATGGAGAAGTTTATTGCCGAAGGGCGGTTGAGCCTGTATGACTACTACTCCATCAAGCCTGACAGTGCCGACCAATTACTTATTGATTCTTTGCAGAAGCGAGGGGCTGACGGTGACTATCAGCAAAAGGAACTGAACGAGGTGATGGATGTGAAGCCATCACTCGAAAGACTATGCCTTACCATCAAGGAGTATGTGCCAGGAAAGAAAGGTATCGTATATGCTATCAGTATTCAGCATGCAGAGCATATTGCGGAGTTCTATCGGGAGAATGGCATCAAGGCTGTGGCGATTTCGAGCAAGACACCGCTTGCTGAGCGACAAGAGCTTATTGAAAGATTCAAATCTTCCTCGCTCTCCCCTTCCCAAAATTCCACTTCTGATGATATAGAAGTGTTGGTGAGTGTGGATTTGTTCTCGGAGGGCTTCGATTGTCCTGATGTGGAGTTCATCCAATTGGCAAGACCTACGCTGTCATTGGCTAAGTATATGCAGATGGTGGGACGTGGACTGCGAGTGGCTGAAGGGAAGGAATACTGCGTGATACTGGATAACGTAGGACTGTATAAGCGGTTTGGATTGCCATCTGTGGATAGAGATTGGCAGAGCATGTTTGAAGGACGTACGTCTCTGGAAGACATTCTGCAAGAGGCGTGTATGCATGTCAATAGTCACAACTGCAGGATGGATGTGCTGATGGACGGTGATGAGGAAATGATGAAAATCATCAACCATGAGTGCCAGCAACAGATGATAATGGACACTTATGGATATCAGATTGTAGAAGACGAAAAAGGTCTGAAGGGCATCAAGGATAAGGAAGGCAAGATGATATTGGAATGTCAATACAAGAAGATAGAAGTGACCAACGATGGTTTTGCCTATTGCTATATAAGAAAGAAGGTGGGTCGGAAGGAATGGATTGACTTGCGGAACAGGTTGTGGTTTGCCAATAAGCCACAAAGTGTGAAGCTGATGGGCATCGACTTCTGTACAGAGGATGGCAAAAAGCTGTACCCTAGAATCCAATCGAAGTATATTGATGAAAAGACCTATCTGACGGTGAAGACCTTGGAACTGCAAGTAGGAACAGGACTGAGCTGGAAGCATAGGTTTATTCCTTGGGACGAGCCGAATAAGGTGTATCTGTACAAAGAAGGAGAAGGCAACTCGCGACTGTATGTTGATGATGATGGACGTTATTTTGCCCAAGAGAATATCGGCAGTCAATTGGTGGAAGTCAATTCCCCAGAAGGACTGGCGGAATTTGCAGAAAAAGACAAGCAGGAAAGAGAGAATGATGCAGAAGCCCTAAAGAATGCTTATCCGCATTATGAATTTTATCCTGTTGATAAAGTCAAGTTTCCCATGCAGATCCGTAGGAATACTAAGTGTGAGAATAAGATAAGAATAGAGAAAGACGGCATTTGGCATGTTGAAGATGATTGGTATCATGAGAGTTATTGGGTTGACCCTATCACACATAGGAAACATTATACGAGACCTGTCCTGTTCAAGCGTGGCTATCTGAACATCTTAAAGGAAGGCGACTGGTGCTATGTGAGAAACATTCCTGGACTCAGGAACAGACCATTAAGGCAATGGGAAATTGTGGCAGATGACAACATCTGTGTCATCAATAATAAGTATCTGATAGAGAAAAGTGAGCCAGACCAATGGTACAAGATATGCAGGAGAACAGATGACTTCACTTATTTTTCTGTTCTGGCATACTTTTATGAAAGTGAACACATCAAGGATGATACAGAGATTCAAATTACTCAATTTGATGGCGAGGGCTTGAAAATGACACAAGAAGGATTTCCTTATACACCACTTGTAATAAAAACGTATAAAAGAAGAAGGTGGTTATGACAAAAACAGACCGATGTGAACAAGAGTTCATGTCGGTCTGTTTCAGTTTATGTATGTTTCTTCGTAGAAGGATAGAACAGATGGTCTTTGTCCAAGAATACAGGATAGAATACTGATTCTATGATGTAACCTGCAAGCCTTGGCTTTTGACCGCCGATTTTCCGAATCGTCCCCCAAGATACTTTGCCCTTGATATGCGGAGGAATTTTGAAGTGGCTGTTTTCTGGGAAATCACCATATACCTTCAAGAGTCCCTGCTGTACCGCTTCTTGTCTTGTAAAAGAGCATACTTCTACAAATCGCCCTACAAGTTTGTCAAGCATTTTCTCTTCTTGCCATTTTTCAAGAGTCTGTCCTGGAGGGCATTGGTTGAAATCGAAATCCTTGAAGTTAAAAGATAACTTAGGCTGTTCATCTTTCACCTTACGCTCATCTCTCACATTGGCAGTACGGCTTTCGGATGCAGCAGTACTTTTGAACTTGTTCTCAAACTTACTCTTCTTTTTTGCTGCCATACTCCATGATGAATTTATCAATATTGCCGAAATAAGGAATAGCACCATAGCGTCCTAGCAGATAATCCTTAGAGAAAGACGCATCGTTACGGACACTATTAGCCTGATTGATTTTGTATTCCACTAGAGAGTACAAATCAGATGCACCCTCAGAAGATTTCTCGGCGAACCATATCTGATCACGACGAAGCAAATCCTTACGCAAGAGGTTTGTATCGTGAGTTGTTATAATCAACTGCGCCCCCAAGGTATTCATCACACTATAGAATAGTTTGAGCAATTCTACAGACAACTGTGTATGAAGACTTGCGCCAAACTCGTCAATAACAAGCACGCCACCATTTTGGATGGTGTCGAAGAATGGACCAAGAAGAGCAAACAGTTTGGTTGTACCCAAGGACTCAAATTTGAAATTCAACTGCTCCTTACCAATTACCGCCCCATTATCATACAGATCATGGGTTGAAAGGATTTCCAACTCATGTTGCTCTATCCGTTGGTTGGAATCTGTCGGGAAATGGATGCCCAAACGAGACAATATTTCAAAAGGAGTATCTTGCGTGTCAACTTCCTTAACATTCTCTTTAACGTTCATATCCTTGATGCAATTATCCACTATGCCAATCATGTTGAGGATTTGCTCACGAATCAAAGGATTGTGTATAAAAGTCCTTGCAGTATAAGCCAAGGTGTTATCGTCTAAACCTGAAAGAATATTGAAACGCTTACGAAACCATTCTTTTACCTTCATTGCCACTTCCACATTGAATTGAGCTGCTGTGGAAAGGTATAGGGCATTACTTCTGGTTTTTGTGTCAACTCCTCTTGCACCCTTTACCACTTTTGAGTTGACCTTGATATTTTGTCCTTCACGCTTAAAACAATAGCTCTCTTTTGTACTTCCTTCAAGTAACACGAAGAGCCATTCGGTCAGCACTTTGTTCTGACTGACCTCAAATCCATATCTGTATCTTTCTCCATTGCAGATGAATATCATTTGCATAGAAATAGGCTCTTTTGTGCTTTCCACATCAAAACGATAGTGAAGAAGAGAGAGACGCTTGACGATGCTCTCATCGACAAATGACCGTAGCACCATAGACTTGAAAATATCCATAGCTGCAATTACAGAACTTTTACCCGAACCATTTGCACCGTAGATGGCGGCAGACCTTAAATAACGCTTGCCGTTATCCATGATGGAAACATTCGAGTAACCATCATTGCTCTCGCACTCCTTGACAGTAGTGCTAGCAACCATACTAAGCGAAACCTCATCCCTATATGACATAAAGTTTCTTATCGTAAATTCTATCAGCATTTGTTCATACGTTCTTG
>ERZ1026846.495-NODE-495-length-30510-cov-8.594582_pt1 | contig 30510 bp, 24 predicted proteins | sample MGYA00380153_ERZ1026846 | MGnify/ENA primary metagenome ERZ1026846 (study PRJEB33269, sample SAMEA4719789) | human gut metagenome | biome: human-associated habitat; feature: organic feature; material: feces | place: Cameroon | collected 2013-10 ...
ACACGGTATTTTTCAAATTCTGTCTCAGCATGAAGCTTTGCAATTTCTGCGGACACCTTGCCTGCGTCCTGTAAAATGCCATAATCAAACATTTCAATGAAGCTGTTGAGCCTCATTTCCCAGTCCTGCATCGTAAGCGGGATATGGCGTAAGGTCATGTTTTCAGCAAAGTCCAGGTATGCCGTCACCATACGATTCAACTGCTTCATTTCATCCTGACTCAGATAATTCTTAGCGACTGTAACATCACTTTTCTTAATCTTTCCTTCCGGTGCATCTGCCCAGGTGGTTAATCCCATGTGCTCTTTTGTGTGATCCGCTCTTTCCACGATCAGCTCAGCTGCCGTATGTCCATGTACTGCGTAATGCATCTTATTCTGGACGGTCGCATAAAATCTTCTCGTCGTTGCAGCATTTTTATCATAATCAATGGCTGTCGCATACAGGTCAGTGATCTTCTGATAAAACTTTCTTTCGCTGGCACGGATCTCACGGATGCGCTCTAACTGCTCGTCGAAATACTTCTCTGTCAGATACGTTCCTCGCTTCAGCCGTTCATCATCCATAACCCAGCCTTTGATGGTGTAATCCTTGGCAATCTGATTTACCCATTTACGAAACTGTACGGCACGCTCAGAATTGACTTTAAAGCCTACGGCAATGATCATCTCCAAGGAATAGTGATTTGTATTGTAACTTTTTCCATCAGGAGCAGTTATTCGAAATTTTCGAATAACTGGCTCTTCCTGTAGCTCACTATCCTCGAATATCTTTTTTATATGATAATTGATTGTATTGGTACCAACATCATACAATGTGGCCATCATCTTCTGCGTTAGCCATATATTCTCATCCTCATAGCGCATCTCTAGGCTGCCCTGCTGATCACCTACAGAGGCAACATAGGTTAAGTATTCTGCTGCGCTGGAACGGATGGTGATTTCATCCTTTTTCTTTTTCAAATAGGAGGCCTCCTTTAACGTTCCAAAATCATTATTCTGCCTGTGCATCAAAGGATTGTTTCACAATTTCCATGATTTGATCTAATTCATCCTGCTTGCTAGCAAAAAAACTGTAATTTTCAATTGGCGAAGCTTCCTGCCTTGACCTATGACGATCTGGACGGGCAGACCATCATCAGCAAAGGCCGTGCCTACGATTGCTTCCGTCACCATATCGACAAGTACTTCCTCGCGCCCGGAAGGGAGATCCACATTCTTGCGGAAACAGCGGATGAAAGTATCATCCGCACACTTCTCCTTCACAACAAAGCCATCAACATCGGCTATGACTATGCCGATCCCCTGTACCCGCATCCCGACATCGTGAGCCGGACACTGAAGGAAGAGATCAGCGGGTAGATGATCTACCTTGTAAGCAATCCGCAGGTCCGCAAGACAAAGGCAGGCGGTCTTTTCCGTGATTATCTGCTGGAATGGATGAAGAAAAAAGCGGCCAGAGGGTAGTGCCATGGACAGGCAGCGGATGGAACGGGAAAGATCTCCCCAAAGTCTGGTCCAAAGAACGGAAGGAAAGAGGGATCGCTGTCAAAAAACTCCTTACTGGGTGTCCAATAAGGAGAGTACATATCCTGTCAAAACGGAAATATGTGAAAGATAGCTGTGCCTTCTCTGCCTTGCGAAGAAGGCGGCAGGCAAGAGTCTCATCAATGCATTGGCAGCAATCTACAATCTCAGCGGTATCCGCATTTTGTAGGTCGTATATCTGTGAAAGTCTGGAAGAGATGGTGCTGTCAGACCGGCAAAGATAACCATCGTAGAATTGTTTCTAGGTCATCAGAAGCTTGCGGTCAGGCTCACCATCATTTCGCCACCGATGTTCGTGATGGTAAACGTGTCATTCATCATAAGCATTTCCCTCTCAATCTGATATTTGAATGGGAACATGTAGCTCATTTCGCGTAAGTCCTGAAGGGTAAAGTTTCCTTTAGCCTCGACGGTCATACCGGCACTTACCAGAAGTGCATTTACTTTATCGTCTCGCACTTCATGCTTTATGATAGTGTAGCGACCCGGTTTCTCAGCTTTCAAAGCGCCTATCGCCTTCATTGTTGCGATGATCTTGTCGATGGAGTGGAACAATGTGGCGCGTTCACCCCATTCATCAAAGATCTTCTGCTTTAGTTGCTGGATCGTAAACTCTTCTTCAAATTCGGAGAGTTTACCAATGATCCTCGATACATCTACAAATATCGGATAAGTGGCGAGGATAATACACCAGTATGCTGCAAGCGAATTATCAGCATCCTTTTCGATAAGAGCCCGTGCCTGTGTACGTAGAGATTTCGTCTCCGGATTCTCGTAATACCACAAGTTCATCAGAATTTCTCTGGTCTTACGCAGGTTCGTAGGACTCTTGATTTCAAAGCTGAGGTATTCATTCAGCCTATCCTTATAATCTTGTTCTGGCAGATTCTCGGATAATAGCTCGACGGCCTTGTTAAGCCATGTCATCTTCAAATTTCTCGAAAGTCCGACCATCTTACCCATTGTTATCCACCGCCTTTATTTTAATAAATGGCACGATCACCTCGTCCACCGTTATGCCTCCGTGTGTCATCACCTTGTCACCTTTCGCATCAAAGGATTTCCCAATGTTGCAGATCAAGTAATCGTACTGCTTGTCAAGAAAGTACTTCGGATACTCGATCATGTCATATTGTTCCTTCATTTTCTCTTTGTCTGCAAACTTCTCCAGAACAAACATACGATGGCTCTTTGTTTCTGTCTCGACGCCAAGCTTCATCAGTCTCCCCTGACCGACGCATGGAGTATTACCGTGATCAGCTGATATATAGATATCAAAGCCTTTACTGAGTAGTTTCCGGACAAGTGTCGCGAGCTTTCCGGTACTGGACAGGTATTCCACATCACGATACATGCCAGAGCGCCCCTGCTGTTGACCATGAACCATATCATCTATGTCATTGATGATGATGCAACCACACCGAATCGTTGGCCCAAAGTCGGCATCGTATCCTCGATGATATTCAATCTGCTCTTTACGCAGACCAAAGCTTATGGCGCAATCGGTGAATTCCTTACTCTCCTTGCTGGTACTCCGCGGGCTCAAAAGCTGAAGTGGATATTTGCCGGAAACAAGGCTCTGCCGAGAAAGTGATGTGATCGTCGGAATCATGGCAAAAGCCGCAGATCGTTCGTACTTTATGTCTTTGAAGCTTTGCGACAATATGGTCCAATCAAATTCCGACATTCCGTCCATGACAATAATCACGAACTTGTCACTGTGATTATGTATGTAATCCATCGCACCCTTGACGAGTACCGGTGTTTCCCGATCTGAAGTAATCTTTCCTGAAAGCTTGCCGAAGCCTTCAAGTATGAATTTCAAGAATGGTTCCTGTACGAACTCGGCATCCGCGTCGATCTCATAAGCTGCACAGAAGACCTCAATCTCGGATTTTGTCTCCGCGACCTTGATCCAATCCCTATAGTTTTGAGCCTTTTCTGCCAGAACAGAGACATCTTTGATACGCTGCTTCACGTATTCGCGAACATTGTCTCTGCCGTATACAACATTGTCTATGAATTCTTCCGTCTTATCGTGTGTGCAGCAATCGTCATAGAGGCTTTTATACGCCATACAGAGAAGATCAAAGTTCAGGTCTGCCTTCTCCCGTATGCACTGTGTCTGCAGATGCGGAAAGAGATTCATCAAAGAAATACGAAATTTGTAAGAACCACAAGCCTTCAGAAAATCATATGGTATGTAGACCTTTGGCTCTGCGAGAATCAAATACTTATCCTGGCCACTTTTGAATTTATCTTCCCACTCAATCCTGAAGCTCAGATCATCTTTGTAGTGAAGGATCTGAAAACCTCTGCGCTCAAACTCATCTGTATAGTGCGTCTGTTCTTCAAGGCCGTCCTCATCAATGAATAGCATGCGTGAAGTGTTGGAAGCATAAGTTTTTTCATATATATATTGCCCGAACATTATCACGCCTCCAATCTGACAAGTAGGCACAACTTAAATTCCGGATAGACCTCTTGTCCTTTTCTATATCGCTCCTCTACAGCTTCTTTTTCTTTTTCCAGTCGCTGCAGCCGGGATTTTCTGATGTTATCTATGCCCACATGCTCTGTCGCTTCTGTCCGCAGTTTCAGGGCATACATGTATTTGTCGTAGCTTCCCTTATTTCTTTTTAGTTGCTGATCCTTTAATTTAAGAAACGAATCATACGCAAATTCTGTGCTCAGCTTTTCGAGTTGCTGATACTCGTCTCCAGTTAAGTTCGGTACGGAATGGACAGAAAGTTGTGACGTTCCATCAAGGAACACATCCATAATCCGCTTCCCAGCCATTGGTCGCAGCACAAAATCTTTATTGACAAATACAGGGAGTATTCTCTGGTCCATTTCTTCATCGGTTACAGATAGATCCCAAAGCATGAAGTAGCCCTCCTCGTTCGGAAAATCCTGAATCGAAACTGACAATATCGGGGAGAATCGATCCTGAATCACGTCTGCATTGAGATGCCGCGTAATACTTTCGTCATTGATACTGATATCCATAATGAGCCGCGGGTCCAATCCCTGCCATGCATCATAATAGGTGAGCATCTGGCGCAGAGCGGAATCCACATCAAAGTTCGATTCCTTCCCGACGAGTTTCGTCAGGTCTTTGTCTTCATGAAGCAGGCTCTTGTATTTCTGCGCGTTTTTCAGCTCCTGCCGTAGCTCAGATTCTACCGGATACAGATTCTCATCGGATTTTCTATGCGGCCTGCTGATCGAACGCATATAGACATCGGTAAAATCAACTTCTGCAACTTCGCTATCAAGGACATCAGAATACTTATCGACGCCCATTTCTTTGAGGATCACAGAGAGCTTTTCTTCCAGCACTTCCCGTACACGGTTTTCAATCGTATCTGTTACGATGAAATTGAAAATCTGCACATCTCGCGTTTGCCCGATACGATCTACACGACCGCAGCGCTGCTCGATTTTCATCGGATTCCACGGCAGATCGTAGTTGATGATGATATTCGAGAACTGTAAGTTCAGGCCTTCACCACCGGCATCGGTAGAAATAAAGATGTTAGTATTGTCGCGGAATTCCCGAAGTGCCTCGTTACGCTCCTCAATGCTCATTCGGCCATTCAGGATTGTCACAGAATATCCCATGGCCGTCAGCAATCGCTGGAGATATTCCTGCGTAGCAACAAATTCCGTAAAGATAATGATTTTCTGGTTTCTATCTGCGTTCAGGAGTGTGTCTATCGTGTTCTCCAGTGTTTCGACTTTTACATCCGGGTGCTGGAACTCTGCCTGCTTGGCGACTGCGATGATATTCTCCAGCTCGCTGATTTCTTCTTCCATGTCAAGAGACATTGCATGAAGGGCATCCTTGACGCCATCCTCAATATCAAGTTCGGCAAGATCCTCCTCAGTAAGAGAACCCAGTTTTGTATTCTGGGTTTTCAGGATTTCAAGCCGTCTTTCTAGGCTTTGACGGATTGCCGCTGTGCTGCTCGTCACCATGCGCTGCATGATGATAAGCAGGAAAATCAGGCACATATTTTTCTTGCGGTTCCGGAGTGCCTTGTTATAGGTCTTCGAAACGTAAGAAGTAACCATCTCATAGAGCTGTCGTTGATAAGTATGCCGCTCGTCCCAGGTCAGCTCGACCAGATGTGTGACGCGGTTCTTAAACAGCAGATTTCCGTTATTGTCTATAGCCTCGCGTTTCTCTGTACGGATCAGGAACGGAGCAACCTGCTCCTTGACCACAGATTTTGCGTTCGGAAAGGCATCTTCGTCGAGTAGACGAACCAGACGCAGAAACGGCTCCGTCTTACCGTTGTGTGGTGTCGCTGTCAGAAGAAGCAGGTATGGACTTGCCTGTGAAAGTAAATACCCGAGCTTATATCGGGCCACTTCACCAGAAGAACCGGCAACACGATGCGCCTCATCGATGATGATCAGGTCCCAGCCGCTGTTAATGATGGAATAAATACGTTCTTGGTTATATTGCTCTACGCGTTCTTCTGTCCACCCGGCATGTTTTTCAAGAGGCTTGATGGAATCCATCGGCGAGATGACTTGATCGTATTGCCCATAGACATCATCACTATCCGTTAGCCTGCGAATCGTATCGTAATCCGACGGGAGAATCACCTGAAACTTCTCGTGGAATTTCTCCTGCATTTCCGCAGACCACTGCGTTACAAGACCAGTCGGGCAGACTACAAGCGTCCGCCTGACAAGTCCTCTTGCTTTCAGTTCCTTGATGACCATGCCAGCCTCGATCGTTTTCCCGAGGCCGACCTCATCCGCCAGAATATAGCGGATATTGTTCGTAGACATCACACGGTTCAAAACATGCAGCTGATGAGGCAGCGGAATGACACCACTGGCAAGAGAAGTCAGGAGTCCTCCTGCGGTTTCGTTTTTAATCTTTGACAGCAGCGAAATATAGCGCAGATAATTCTCGTCGTAAGTATTCGAGCCGGACGAATCGCTAAAGCTGTCTTCCATTACTTTGTAGACACGTCCTGTAGACGGGTCGAAGACACGATAGGATACATATCCCCACACTTCGAGGCGTTCAAGAACCTGTACACTTTTTCCCGTATTCCTGTCAAAGGCGAATTCACCTGTCTTCAGCATGCATTGCCACCTCCCCAAATATGCAGTTCAAAGCCTCACTGCACGCGGCTCAAACTGATGTCGTAGTACATCAGCAGCTTATCGTCTTCCTGAATGGTCGGCTCCGGCAGCCGCTCAGCCATGTCGACAATGGCCTGATAGTTCTTATCCTTCCAGAGCCTTGAGAAACCTACTCGGATCGCCTCGGAACGGAACAGCTTCAGCTTTCCTTTGCTGTTCATATAGCTCTCGAACTCCTTCCAGAGGTTCTTCTCCCGGAGCTTGGCGACGTCCCCTTCCTTTGTGCGATCTGGAATATACCAGCGGCCTTTATCATCCTGAATGAAGTTCTCATCCAGCATGACGGACAGCTCCGGCATGTCTTCATAGCGGTCGACAGACTTCACTTCCTGCATAAACTTCGGCTGGAGTTCTGCGTACGTCTGCGGTGTATCGAGCTGCTGATAAAGCCATGCGATAGCAGATTTCTCATTCGAAACAAACAGCTCGAACTGAATCGGCTCAACATCCATCTTGATGCGGGCAATATCATATTCGTTCACCTGATCTGGCAGGAAATACATGCCGTCGCGCTTCAGGAACTTCTCATCCAGCCCCTTATAGAAATCCGACGCGTCAATCGGCACCGGAATACCATTCATGATGTGGTAGGCAACCATACGGTCAAAGAGCAGGTAAGCCTGACGCTCTGCAATAATGTCGATTTTGCCATCATGGTCGGAATCCACAACGACAGGAAGATTAGCAAGATGCTGGCGGACGAAGGACCATGCGGTTTCTTCGGTACCAGAGGCTGCTTGAAAGTTCTTAATGAATTTTTCACGCGGTTTATATGCAGAAATAACCAAATCTTGTTTTACTGCAGATACTGTTGTCATTTGTTTAAATGTTCCTTGTTGTTTATCTAAAGTTCTAACATCCGCAATGACAAATCCAGCTCTCAATATGGCCTCTTGAATAGCGTTCCATACCGCATTTAACGAATTATGAAATTCTACAGTAATCCATCTTCCCGGTTTGAGGGCATAATAATACTGTTGGAAGCATTTAAGCATTAAATCTTGGTATTCAACAATTGATTTGCCTTGCGTCTTGTTGACAATGGCTTCATCCGTATTATTAGTCTTTACCTTAAGCCAAGATTCCCATAGAAAGTTTAATTCTGAATAGTTGATATTACTTCCGAAGGGTGGATCGGTAAAAATATAATCTATGGTGTTTTCACCTATATTCATGTCCGTTGCCGAGCAGCATTGAATGATAACGGCATTATCATCTTTGATTTCTTTTGAATAAACTTTTGCGATATCATTGAACTTTCTCAAAAGCAATTCAATTATGTTGCGTTCTGCAACAGTGCTTGGAACATACAAAACATTCGGCATGGCACCAGCCAGATTAATCTTTCCATTCTTAAAGCCGATATTATGTAACTTCGACCCTGTCTTCATCAGAATGGAAGTTACAACAAATTTAATTGCATTTGCATAGTTATAATTGTCTGCCTCTTTTAGAACCCATGAAAAAATAATTGCACTCCTGTCATAATAAAACTGATGTACATTAGTAAAATGATGTGAATTCTTTGGTTGCTCAGTATTATCTCCTGGAGGTAATTCGTCAGAAGGAACATCAAATCTTGTAACTAGATTTTTCGCTTGCTCGATTAAGGAAATGTCGTTATCATCTGGCACTTTCTCGAACTTCTTACCTTTATACGTGTAACTTATCATTACCGGAACTTGTTTCGCACAGGAAATAGTTTTGTTAAGGCGCGAGTCATAATATACGTCTTGATACCGCTGACATCTTTCCTTCTTTAGCTTTGCACCACAATGAGGACAGATTAAATCTTTCTTAACAGCTTTGTTTTCTATAGCCACTTTCCAGAAAATAAAATCTTTTCCACAGTTAGGGCAGATAAAGACATCTGACCAGACAACATAATTGATGATCCCTTTTCCGTCCCCAAAAGTAGAAGCTGTATCAGTATGATTCGTTAGATAAAGATATCCAAATTTCTTTTTGCACTCATTCATAAGAGACTTGAACTCTTGAGAGAACTTGAATACATCAACTTTCGCATTGTAATTGTAGGCAATATAGGTGGCTATGGGACTAAGATCGCTAATTATAGCTCTTCGTAGTCCCCAGTTATTTTGTTCCTCTTTAGCAAAGGAGCTCCTTAGCTTTATATCATCAGAGCTACACATTCTACAGGCTACTCCTGTCATCCCTGTTCCACAAAAACCATCAAGTACTATATTGCCAGGCTTTGTGTAGTGAAGAATATATTGCATTATTGCTTTGTGTGGAACTTTAGTATGATACGTATGCGCCATATAGATAGGGTCAGTTTTTCCCTCACTCACATCTGCAGCAAATGGCTCACATTGATAATCATCCGTCTCCTCATCGTAAGGAGTCCCATACTCCTTGATAAACTCCTTAATAAACGGATTCGGGCAGGCGGTATAATAGGGCGCATCGGAGAGCGCAATGATATCCTCATCCGTGCCGATCGGGAAGCCTTCTATATCGCGGACCTTGTTGAGGTCCTTCTTGGTCAGTTTTCTCTTCTCCATAGTTTTAATTCTCCTTACGCTTTACGACGATACGCAGCTTGCTTTCGTCCTTGCCTTTCGTGTAGGAAGCGACGATGTCATTCAGCTTCTTGCGGAAGTTGCCCTCACTGAGCGGCTGCAGCTGTTCGAGCTTTTCCACCAGCGTTTCCGCGTCGATGACCACCGGCTCGAATCCTTTCAGAAGCGCGGTAATACTCTCTACAAAGAAATCATCCACTCGTTTCGGTAGTTCCTTGGTAGAGACGAAGTCGTCGATGACTTTCTGCTGGTCGTCATTCAGGTACTGCTTCTGTGCGAGCACGAGCGGATCAGTGACGGTCTCCAACAGCTTCTTCGTCCATTCCTGCGTCAGCTCATAAATGCCGTCGTCAATCTGATCCAGCAGCCCATGCACATTTCTCTCGTGGCTGCTCATGTCGAAGTGGCAATGCGGGCAGATCGGATTCTTTTTCAGTTCATTCGGTGTCAGCTCATAGCAGACTTTAATATTTGCCATCGAGGTTTCGAGGTCAGACAGCTTCGCGCCGGGCAGGATTGTGATGCTATGCAGTTTCAGGAGATTCTTGAGCGCAAGACTCTCCTGAATCTTGCCTTTGCGCTGTGCGTCCTCAATGCCGAGGCGTTTTTTCGAATGCGCATCGTAGCAGAGATTGATGTACTGCTGCTGAACCGGCTCTAGCGCATCCTTCACGGCGCGAGCCGCATCCGTTCCACTGGTGCCTTCAGCAATACTGTCTCTGGCGGTACGGAAAGCTGCACGCGCGTCCTCGATGGAAGTTTTCATTGCGTCAATATCGAAATTCTGGACACTTGCAATGTAGCTGACGAGATCTCCGCATTCGCTCTTGAAATCGAGATACTCCGGAATACGGCGCAATGTCCAGATCTGCTTTTCAATTTCCTGAATCTCATCCATTGTGTGGCGGAAATTATTCAGCTTCGCGAAGGTGTTAAACTTCGCTGAGTAGTTGCTGAATTCCTCTTTGACCTTATCGCAAGCGCTCTGCATCCTTGCCTTCATCTGTGAATCCGCGAGCGGCTCTCCCCACAGCTCGAAGCCGTCAGAAAGCTTTCTCGTTTCGAGAACCGCATCATTGCAAAGATTCTGTGCGGCCTGAATAAGCTGCTTGACGCCATTGTCTCTGTCCTTCGGAAGATCCAGGAGCGCAGGATTGAGGCCAATCACCTCGAACATCTTCTTGAGCTCAGCAAGAGCCATCTTCGCCGGGCGGGAGATATACTTGAACTCATAGAGATCAAGCGCATTTATGCTCGGGATCTCGTCCAGATTAGATGCCGTGATTGTCTTGCCATTGTTCAGTGTAATAACTGCGTATCCCGCGTAGACAAGCGATAGGAAGATGATTGGCGTAAACAAGAAGCTGATTTTAAATTGCTTGTCGATATACGCACCCATGAACTGCTCTTCAAACAGGTCTGTATAGTTCAGCACGCCCTGCGGCGGCAGCTCCTTCAGGCGATCGATATAGTATCTGGCATACTTCGAGTTTTCAGGTTTGATCTTGTCATCCTCGAGCACACCAAAGCTCTCGAGCATCATCCGTGCTTGCTGCGTCTTCCGGCCTGCAAAATAGTCAAAGGAATCTCGTGCCAGTCCTGCCATGTTCTTTCTGGTGACTCTGGTCTTCATGACCGGGAAGTCTTTGTACTTGCCCGTGAAATATTCATCAAGGCAGATCGAGGCTGCGAGGTCGATGGTATCTTTGAAAGTCAGGTCTGGACGATACTTGCCTTTCAAAACCTCGATCAGCTGTCTCATCTGAGCTTTGTAGGTCACGTTGAAGCAGGTGTTCTTGTTATTGCTCAGATATTTTACGAGCTGGCGGTTGAACATTTTCGCCTTGTTCAGATAGGCTTCCTTATCCTTGCCCTCGCTGATTTCAGCCAGCTGATTTGCAGCAGCATAAAGTTCAAGATTCTTCTTGAACTCATCCGCAGAGCGAAAGAAGTAGTATACCTCGTCCGGGAGATTAGCAATATCCACATTACCGTTGTCATAAGGCGGCATGATGTGAATATAGAAATCGCGCTCCGGCTGGGCAGTGCTGCGCTCTCCCGGAAGTCCCATAAAGAGATAGCCTTCCCGGAAGATATTGTGGCTGTTCCAGTTCAGGTCGTATTCGTAAATCTTAAAGTTCGTGACGTATTCCTTCGCGTCCCATTCGAGGCAGTTGTAGACGACCGTATAGAAGTAGCGGTTCAGTTCTGCCGGAGCTAGGAGCGATGCCTTCTGGTTGATCTTCTCGTCGTAGTCGACGATTTTGTCGACATCGATGTAGTACTGATTGTTGGCATCGTTGTGGATGATGAACTGTCCAGAGACCGTTGTCATAATGTCCTTGAGCGTGGTGTTAACAACGCCAAGGAGAAAGTCTGCGTCGTTTTCCGGCATAGAGTCCAGATAAAGGCAGAGGTCATCTTTAAGGTTTTCTGCCGTCAGTCCGAACTGCACATCAAGGCCGTTTGTCGTCAGCCTGTGCACGCTAAGTGCATAAATGATCTGAATCGCCAATGGCTTATAGACCTTGTGCGGGAAGGAGCGATTGATGATCTCCTCCAGCTGTGTGCTGGCATTAACGACCTTGCTGATTGTAACGTCGCTCTTCAGAAGCCCATTTCCCTTGATGGCGGGCCAATAGGTATCGAAGGAATAGATTCCAGGTGCATCTTCCGGTACGTCTTTATCAAAGATATCACGAATGACCCTGGAGATGTTTTTCAAGATATGGCGGTTCTCCACAAGATAGACTTTATTGAATACAGCAATATAAGCCGGGTGAATCGGAAACAGATCCACAAATTCATCCATGCGGGTAGACATGCCACTGTAAAGGCTGGAGAACTTCTCGAGGTGATTCCGGATCAGCGCCTTCTGTTCCGGATTCTTCTTCAGGATCCTTTCTGAAACAACGTACTCCGTATCTTCCTTTGTAATCTCCATCTGTGTAAAACGATCGCTGACGTGTTTCAGCGTTTCGGAGACAAAGCTGAATTTTGGGTTGTCGAAGATTTTCTCCTGAATGCCAAGAATGATACGGAGATTGCTCTTTGAGCACATTTCTCCGAAAGCACGCAACACTTCCAGGTCAAGAACCAGCTGGCGCTCGTCTCTGGATGTAAGGTAGGCAAGGAACTCGTCTACGACGATCAGATATCCCTTGTCCGGGTATTTGGAATTGAAGGCTTCCATCATCTGACGGATGACTTTCTTGTTGTCACGGACCGTCAAATAGTCTGGTTTCTTGAAGTCAATGCCACGACGCTGGAAATCCTCTTCAATGTAGTCGAAGAGAATATCGTAGAGCGTCATGGTCACTCCACCAATTTCCAACCGTAGAATCTCGAATTTGCCTGCAACAGGCTCCATGCGCTTTGCAAAGTTCTGGTTCTGTAAATATTGGAGATTGCCTGCGTCATTAGCCACAGCAGAAATCACACTCATCAGGTGAGATTTACCGGTACCATAGTTACCTACGATGAAAACGCCTTTGTTGTCGACTACCTCGTCCATCTGGAGCTGGTCGATAACGGGAGCCTGCAGACTTTCCGCCATGCTGTCCGACATGACATAGGTCTGCACGAGTTCCTTGACTCCGCTTTGTGTTTTTGTGCCCTCAACAAGCTGTATCGTCGATTCGATTGGCTTGAAGCTTATTAGCTCTGAATACTTCATTTAGCGTTTCCTCCTTAAATGACACAGGTGATGTCATAGTTCTTTACTTCATATGTTTTATAGTCCGGATACCCTTGTTCGCTGTAATAAAGTGTTCTGTTTTCATATCGCCCCGGCCAGATTACGCTGTACGGTTTGCTTTTCCGGGCCTCGGTGAGAATCTTCAAGACGTCGACCTGATAGGCTGGATTGAACATCACATCGATATCCTTGATGACCACGTTGTCTGGATACTGTGCGAGCACGCTTTGAAAACACGAGGCAAGCTTCAGCGTCCTGCTCCGCGGTGATACGTCCTGCAGTTTTTCCGAGAGAGGTTTGCTGACTGAAACCGGCTGTGAAGAAAGCTCTCTCATTCGTGACCAGTAAACAAGCAATCGGGAATGATCAGAAATGGTGTCCTTTTGCCTTTGGAGATTTCCGTATTTAATAATCTCTCCCATTTCATTCTGCCTTTCTCATTTTGCCTCTTCACTCGTCATTTCCATTATGTCGCTGACATCACAATCCAAGGCAATACATATCTTTTCTATGATCTCTGTATTCACATTTTCATTTTTTCCAAGTTTGGTTATTGACGCCGAACTGATACCGGCAGCCTTCTGTAAGTCCTTCTTTTTCATATCGCGATCTATCAGTAGTTTCCACAATTTTTTATAGCTAATGGCCATGACGCTTACCTCACTTTCCGCCAAAATCAGACTTGTAAACCTATTATATAAATTATTCGACGCATAATCAAGATTAAATCGAGCGTTCACATGAAATTTTCCGCCGAATTCTTGATTTACACACAAGCTCTTGATATACTGTAATTAATCTATCTTTCTTACTTAGCCGTGCAGAACACTTAGGAGGTGGTCCTATGATCTTTATCAGTGGCATTCATGCGGTCGGCAAAGGCTACTTCTGTGGCCTTGTAAAAAAGGAACTGGGTATCGAGGCGTATTCGGCAAGTGATCTGATTGCCAAGGCACGTAATGCCGGTTTCAGTAGTGACAAGCTGGTCGCCGACATAAAGGAAAACCAGCAGTATCTACTCGCCGCCGTGCAAGAGTTGCGCGAAAGCGGTACCGATTTCATTCTTGACGGGCACTTCTGCCTCATCAACAAGAGCACTGGCAAACCGGAACGGATCTCGCTTGAGACGTTCACCACGCTCACGCCAGAAGCCATCGTATTATTGACTGAGAAGCCGGAGGTCATCGTCGAACGCCGCAAGACACGCGACGGGATCGATGAGACACCTGAGTATGTAGAACAGTTCCAAAACATGGAAAAACAATACGCCAAGGAGGTCGCCGAGTTGCTGAATGCGAAGCTGTTCATCTCGACCGGCGCAGCTGATCTCGAGTCGGCGATTGACTTCCTGAGATCCCTATAAGGAGGAAATCATATGGCAGGTAAATTCATTCACAAACGATTCTCGGACATCAATATCAACGATCCGTTTTTCGACTCCTTAAAACGAGATTATCCCGGAAGTGCAACCAGTACTGAATTCACAAAGTGGTTCGCCAAGAAGGCAGCAGAAGGAAAAGAAGCCCTCGTCTTTGAGGATGAACAGGGTGTCGGTGCTTTCGTTAATCTAAAGCCCGGTGAAGCTGAGGAGATCAAACTTTCTAATGGGCGTGTACTTCCGTACGATTCGCGTCTTAAAATCACAACCATCAAAATTGATGAACGGTTTCGACATCAGAGAATCGGTGAAGGCGCCCTTGGATTAACTTTGTGGGACTGGAGGGATCAAGGTGTTAATGAGATCTACGTGACTGTCTTTAAAAAACATGCCAGTCTGATCTTCCTGCTTGAAAAGTATGGATTCAACTATGTCGGCGACAATCTCAACGGTGAACGCGTCTATATCAAGGACCGGCGGAATTTGGATTTCAGTGATTCTTGCAAAGCGTTTCCTTTCATCGACGGAAGAATGGATCATGCTGGATGCTTAGCTATTAACATGGAGTATCACGATACCATGTTTGCCTATTCTGAACTGGCAAACACGCTCCAAGAACATGTCGATATCAATGTTGCGAACGGCCTTAAAAAAGTCTACATCGGTAGCCCGTACAGTCTTGCCTTCAAAGCTGGTGACCCTGTCCTGATTTATCGCAAATATACCGGCGACGATGGCAGGCCCGGATATAAGTCTGTTATTACGTCATACTGCATTGCAACTCGTGTGGAAAGAATAAAAACGCAAGGCCAGCTCTTGCATTCGTTCGATGAGTTTCTTCATTTCGTCGGAAATAAATCTGTCTATTCTGAGTTTGAACTCAAGAATCAATACGACAACGAAAAGAATCTTACGGTAATAGAACTTCTTTACTGCGGATATTTTGGCGCAGGTAATAATGTTAATTGGAGATGGCTTAAAGATAATGGCCTTTGGCCGGGAACCCACCCTATGAATTTCCGATACACAAGAAGTCAATTCGAGAAAATTCTACGGGAGGGAAATGTTGATGTCGACAATGTTGTTATCGATTAAGCCAGAATACGCTAAGGTCATTCTTGATGGACAAAAGGAGTATGAATTCCGAAAACGCCGATGTAAAACCGGCGTCAATAAAATTGTTTTCTACTCCACAGCTCCCGAAAGCAAGGTCGTCGGAGAAGCTGAGATTGAGGACATCATAGAAGGAAGCCCTTCTAAAATCTGGGAGCTGGCCAAAAAAGCTGCCGGTATAACCAGAGCCAATTACCGCAAGTACTACCACGGCTATCACAACGCTGTGGCTTACAAACTGAAAAACGTAGTCGTCTACGACCCGCCAAAGGAGCTATCGGACTACGAGATTGACCATGTTCCACAATCCTTTATCTATTTGGACTAACCTTTTTGTCGCGCTGTATGAAAATGCAGCGCGATTTTCTGTCTTCTTGACATGGTTCTTTCTAGTATATTAATACGCAGATTGGCGAAGTAGCTAATCTGCTGTTTGAAAGGAGAATCATTATGGCTGGTGAATTTGGAAAGTTTATCGACGAAAAGCGTCGAGGGCGCGGCCCTGATGGTGGAGACATCCTGCTGAAGGATATCGCCAAGGCAATGGGCGCAACGCACACCTATCTGTCTGACATTGTCAAGGGACGCAGGAATCCGCCTGAGATGTTCATGCTTCTGAAAATTTCCGATGTGGTTCACTTCTCTCCCGAAGAGCAGGCAAAGATGTTCGACCTTGCCGGACGGGATAGAATGAAGCTGCTCCCGATCTTCCTGAATACATCATGGATGAGAATCTGCCTCATGTTCGCGCAGCACTCCGGAAAGCTAACGACAAAGGCCTCGGAGATGATTTCTGGAAGCAGGTCTATGACTCAATCGGCAAGAAGGAGTGATCCTATCGTATGGTAAATAACGTATTTCTCAGCAGCCTTGTTCCTCATATGTACAAGTCTGAATTTGATGATTGGGCTGCTGATTTTCTCTCACATTACTGCAAAGAGGCGCTGGACAATCCGATGCCCGTCCCTATCGAGAACATCGCCAGGGATCTTCGCAGACGACGGAATCAGTGGCACCAATACAAAGAAGCGTGATGAATTCAACCGCATGATCGACGAGTGCATGGCCGGAAACATCGACATGGTCATCACCAAGAGCATCAGCCGATTCGCCCGCAATACGCTTGACTGTCTGAAATACATCCGGCAGCTGAAAGAAAAGAACATCGCGGTCTGGTTCGAGAAGGAATCCATCAACACGATGGACTCCAAGGGAGAGGTTCTGATCACCATCATGGCAAGCCTCGCCCAGCAGGAATCCCAGTCCCTTTCCCAGAATGTGAAGTTCGGACAACAGTACCGCTACCAGCAGGGAAAGGTACAGGTCAATCACAATCACTTTCTCGGATATACCAAGGACGGCGACGGGCACCTCGTCATCGACCCGGAACAGGCAGAGGTCGTCAAGCGAATCTACCGCGAGTACCTCGAAGGTCTCTCCATGAAGAAGATCGCCGAAGGACTGGAGCAGGACGGCATCCTCACCGGCGCGGGCAAGACAAAATGGTACGACTCCACCATCAACAAGATCCTGCGAAACGAGAAATACATGGGCGACGCCCTTTTCCAGAAAACCGTAACCACGGACTTCCTCACCAAGAAACGCGTACGCAACACCGGTGCCCTGCCGCAATACTATGTGGAAGATGACCATGAAGCCATCATTCCGAAGGAAATCTTCATGCAGGTGCAGGCGGAGCTTGTTTGACGCAGGAAGGTTCACACTGGGCCGAACGGTCAGAAGCGCATCTACTCCGACAACAACTGCTCCTCCCAGATCATTGTCTGCGGAGAATGTAGCGAGCTCTACCGGCGAGTCCACTGGAATAACCACGGCTGCAAAAGTATCGTCTGGCGATGCATCAGCCGCCTTGAACCCAGCCGCGCCGTCATGAACTGCACCAGCCGGACCGTCAAGGAAGACCTGTTGCAAGAGGTCACGGTCAAGGCCTTCAATCGGATACTCACCGATAGCGACGGTTTCCTCTGGCAGATGTAGGAGAACATCGCAAAAGCGATAATAGCCGCCGACACGATGAGCCCGGACGGTATCCATGCACGGCTCTACGAGCTGCAGAAGAAACTCATCCGAAAGGCCAACAGCAAGCAGGACTACGATGCCATCGCCGATGAAATCTTCCGGCTGCGCGAGCAGAAATCACAGTCCGAGGCAGACACCCGCAGCCGCGAGGAGACCCGGAAGCGCATCGCCGAGCTGCAGGACTTCATCGGTAGTCAGCAATCCGAGATCACCGAATTCGACGAAATCCTCGTCTGAAAGCTGATCCAGCAGATCACCGTTTACGATGACCATTTCACTGTCCGGTTCAAATCAGGGCTTAAGGTCGACATCAACGAATAAGAGCAGGCTTGCTCATGGGAATTGCTCCTGGAGCAGCCTGCTCTCTCTTTTTATCTTTTATGACATCCAATCAGAACACTACATTCGATCACGAGGCACAACCTATCAAATATCCAATCACGAGTCTCAACCTTGTAAAGTAGCTCGCTAGATAAGTTCCCGTCAAGCGTTACGGACTAAAACTCCTCTATCCAACTCCAGCAACCCGAATCCCCAAATGACTTAAAATCAAGCCTTCCGGCACTCCTTAGTCCCTGACCCTTGACATCAATGCCACCGTCTCCACATGCATGGTCTGCGGGAACATGTCGACAGGGGTGACTTCCTTCACGGTGTAGCCAAGTCCGGCGAGGATCTTCGCATCGCGGGCGAAGGTCGCCACGTTGCAGGAGACGTAGACGATGCGAGAGGGCTGCATGCCGGCCGCAGCGGATAGGACGGCCTCGCTGCATCCGGCGCGGACGGGATCCATGACGATGACGTCGGGGCGAAGGCCTTCTTGGTAGAGCTTTGGCATGAATTCTCCGGCATCAGCGGCGTAGAATTCTGCGTTTTCGATATGATTGAAGGCGGCATTCTTCTTCGCATCTTCGATGGCTTCTTTCACGATCTCGATGCCGATGACGCGGCCGGCTTTCTTCGCAAGACAGAGGGAAATGGTGCCCGTTCCGCAGTAGGCGTCGATCACGGTCTCTCCGCCGTGGAGGTCGGCATAGGCGAGGGCTTTTTCATAGAGGAGCTCGGCCTGCGGCTTGTGCACCTGAAAGAAGGAGAAGGGGGAGACTTCGAAGGCGATGCCGCAAAGGGAAGAGGTCAGGGTCTTTTTGCCCCAGAGGTGATGGATCTCTTTCCCGAGGATGGCATTGCCTTTGTGGTTCTGGACATTGTGATAGATGGAGACGACTTCGGGGAGAAGTTTTCTCATTTCAGAAATCCATAGGTCAGCGAGCGGGAGTTTCTCCGTAGCGGTCACGATGACGGCCATGACTTCGCCGTGATCGCCGATGCGTCCCATGATGTGACGGACGCTGCCGCGGCTTGTTTTTTCGTTGTAGCCGGTGAGCTGATGGCGTGTCATGAAGCCCTGTGCAAAGCGTAGCAGACGGTTGTTCTCTTCTTCCTGAATGGCGCAGCTCGCGATCGGGATGACCTGATGGCTGCCCTGCCGGTAGTAGCCCATGACAGGGCCGCTCGTCACCTGACTGACGGGGACGGCCATTTTATTGCGGTAGTTCCATGGGTGAGTGGCACCGGCGATGGGGCGGACAAGGCTTTCTTCGCAGCCGCCGATGCGCACCATCACGTCTTTCACGCGCCGCTCTTTCACGGCAAGCTGGCCTTCATAGGTGAGGTGGGAGATCTGACAGCCGCCGCAGGCGCGGTAGACCGGGCAGACGGGCGTGGTGCGATACACGGAGGGGGTCTCGATGGAGATGAGCCGCCCTGTGGCGTAGGATTTCTTCGCGGTCACGATCATGGCCTGTATGGTCTCGCCGGGAAGAGCGCCGGGGACGAAGACGGTGAAGTCATCGACAGCTCCGATGCCTTCGCCGTGGATGCCAAGGTCGCGGATGGTGAGGGTGTATGTTTCGTTTGGTTTGACGGGAATGTTTTTCTTAGACATAGAATGCTCCGAGGGGGTTCAGGGTTCAAGGGAAATGAGGAATGAGGAATGAGGAATGAAGGTGGCGGCTTCGCCGCGAATATTTATGAGGCGATGCCCGAAAGTGGTATTCAAGTCACCAGTCACCAGTCACTAGCCACTAGTCACCAGTTTTTGATCACATCGTCGGGGATCTCGAAGTGCTGGTAGTCTTTGCGGTCTTCCCAACTGCCGCCCCATTCGAAGCCGTACTTGGCAAAGATGATGCAGGCGAGGTCCTTTTCATCGATCTTCATGGGGAAGTCACGGCTGCGGTCTATATAGGGGGCTCCGGCGGCGGGCTCGATGGTGAGCTTGCCGTCCACCATTTTGACATAGGGGTTGTAGAGCGGATTGATGTCGATCGCTGCGCCCATGCCATGTTTGGAGACTTTCGTCGTGTGGGAGATGAAACGGAAATTGAAGGAGGAGCTGTTGTTGTCTGTCATCGAGCGTTCATCATCGGCATCGTAGTGGTCCACGAGGCGGATCTTCTCGATGGGATACTTGGCGGCGTAGAGTTCTTGGAAGATGGAAAGGACGGTTTCTGCGATGCGGCGGTTGACCACCATTTCGCCGTCCTGCGTTTTTCCTTGGAGGTCCACATAGCGGATGCGGAGGTAGGAGAGCTCTTCTCTGGGGAGGGTGCAGTCGTCTTTGAATGACTTGCCTTTCATGATCTTAAAAATGGCGTCAGGGATCGGGGAGTAGGAAAAACCTTCGATACATATAGTCATGGTGAGATGACCTCCTTTTCCGGGTTGGCAACATAAGAAATGCAGTGATGGCGCGGCGCCAAGAATAGGAAAACGCCGTGAGCTTTGCATGGATACATCTGTATCATACATCGCAAAGCCTCGCGGCGCTATAGCATTTGTGATAAAACTGACGGTCGTTTTCGTCGGATGCCGGAGGCTCTCTTGGGAGAGGCTTTTCGATCGGATCCTTCTGACATCGATCGCCCGGGTGCTGGTCTCCTCCCTTACTTCTCCACATACGGCCCGAGGAGATTTTCGATGTCGAGCTTCAGGTAGTTTTCGGAGTCTTTTGCTAGGTCGAAGGAGGCATTCAGCATGCACCAGACGGTGATGACGCCGATAAAGTGGCTGACCAGGATGCGGCAGAGGATGGTCTTGGGGACATCGCTGCGGAGCTCCCCTTTGCCTTCGCCCTGATGGATGGAGAGGATCTTTTCGAGGGCGAGATAGAGGTCGTAGAGGGCTTCTGTATTCTGCTCGGGATGTGCGTGCTTGTTTTCCACGCTGTCACGGAGCCATTGACGGACGAGACGGACGCCGCTCCACATGCAGTCCTTGTAGATCTCGCCAAAATAGAAGCAGCAGCGCTCGATCACATCGCCTTCATGGGTGATGGCGCGCTCGATGGTCGCCATGGCTGTGTTGCGGGAGAGCTCGCGGACAACGTCTTCCTTGCATTCGAAGTAGTGATAGAAGGTGCCTTTGGCCACGCCGGAGTCCTTCGTGATGTCTTCCACGGATACATTGTCGAAGCCATGTGCGCTGATCAGGCGCTGGGCAGAATCCAGAAGCTTTGCTTTTGTCCGTTCCGCTTTCTTTGTGAGTGCCATGAATCCTCCTGTAAGGAAATACTGATTTTGTGTGCAAGCCAACATTTTCTTCATTTATTTTATAGATTACATATGATTTATAGTATACAGGAAATCGAAAGGGTTCGCAATGACCAGTGGTCAAAAGGGACGGTCGGCGTCTCTGACCGCCTCATAGCCTTCCGCCGTTCCCTCCGGTCTTGTCGTATTTGACACGCACTCTTCTTTTGCGTAAAATAGGACAAGGGATACGTAAAATGTATCTGGCCCCCATGCGGGGCTTTTTTTATGCCTGCATGAGAGTGACTGGCAGATGGGTGATCTGTGACTGAAGCCGTATTCAGGGGCTGCGGCGCTTTTGGCGCTGCATCGATCTGTCACCTGCAGCACCTGTCACTAGCCATGAACGCAAGTATCCATGGGTGTGTTGCGAGAAACGGGGGTTTCTTATGCCAAACGATTTCGATCTCATCATCATCGGTGCCGGCCCGGCGGGGATATTCACGGCGCTCGAGCTGGCCGATACCGGGATGTCCATCCTGATCTTGGAGAAGGGGCTGGATATTCGTGAGCGCATCGCGCTCAATAAGAACAGGCAGGCGAAGGCGGCCGACCGCTATGCGAATATCGTATCCGGCTGGGGCGGCGCGGGGGCCTTCTCTGACGGAAAGCTGACGCTTACGACGGACTATGGCGGAAACCTGGATGATTATATGAATAAAGGCGAGCTCGCCCGTCTGATCTCCTATGTGGACGGCGTGTACTGCCGCTACGGCGGGGCCGATCGCAAGGTCTACGGGGATGAGTACAAGGAGGAGCTGCACGAATTGAAGCGGCGGGCGGCAGCCGCCGACTTGTCCTTCATCCCAGCGCGCATCCGCCATCTGGGGACGGATGTGAATGGAGAGATCCTCTCCCGTATGCGTGACAGCTTGCCGGCCAATGTGACGGTGAAGTCAAAGTGTCCGGTGGATACGATCCTTGTGAGCGATGGCGTGGTGCAGGGCGTCATTGCGGGCGGCGAGACGTACCGCTGCAAGTACCTCGTGGCCGCACCGGGACGTGACGGCGCGGAGTGGTTCACCGGAGAAGCGAAGCGGATCGGCCTTCAGACTGAGTCGAATGCGGTCGACATCGGCGTCCGCGTGGAGTCGCCGGCCGAAGTCTTCGAGCCGATCACGAACATCTGCTATGAGTCGAAGCTGGTGTATTTCTCCAGATCCTTCGATGACCGTGTACGCACGTTCTGCATGAATCCGTATGGCTTCGTCGTGACGGAGAACAACAACGGACTCATGACGGTGAATGGGCATTCGTATGCACACAAAAAAAGTGAGAATACCAATTTCGCCATTCTGGTATCGAAGCAGTTCACCGAGCCCTTCCATGAACCGATCGAGTACGGGAAATACATCGCGACACTGGCAAACATGCTGGGCGGCGGGCCCATCGTGCAGCGTCTCGGCGACCTGCGTGACGGCCGTCGTTCGACGGCAGAGCGCATACGAAGAGGGCTGATCCATCCCACCATGCCCTCGGCAACGCCGGGAGATCTATCTTTGGTCTTGCCATATCGCTTCTTAAAGGATATTATGGAGATGTTTGAAGCGCTGGATGAAGCATGCCCGGGAGCGAACTCGCGCCACACCCTTCTGTATGGTGTGGAAGTGAAGTTCTACTCCTCCCGCATCGCACTGTCTTCCCAGCTGGAAACGAAGATTCCCAATTTCTTCGCTATTGGTGATGGAGCCGGCATCACCAGAGGCCTGGTACAGGCTTCCGCCGCCGGTGTAGTCGTCGGGCGCGAGATCGCGGCCCGCATTGGTCAACCGAAGGGAGAACTCTGATGATACCGAGGTACACACGTCCAGTCATGGAAAAGATCTGGAATGAAAGAAATGAATGGCAGACAATGCTTGATGTAGAGATCGCAGCCTGCGAAGCAAATGCAGAGCTGGGCCGCATTCCGAAGGAAGCTGTCGAAGTGATCAAAGCGAAGGCAGACTTTGATGTCGAGCGCATCCACGAGATCGATCGTGAGATCAATCACGACATCATCGCTTTCCTCACGAATGTCGGGGAATATGTAGGCGATGATGCCAAGTACATCCACATGGGCCTTACCTCCACCGACGTGAAGGATACCGGCCTCAATGTACAGATCAAACAGGCCTCCGCTGTCCTTCTGGAGGATCTGGAAAAGCTGGCAGAAGTCCTGAAGAGAAGAGCTGTCGAATTCAAGTACACTCCGACCATCGGCCGCACCCACGGTGTCCATGCAGAACCGACCACCTTCGGTCTGAAGCTGCTCCTTTGGTACTCCGAGACGCTCAGAAACATTGACCGCATGAAGAGAGCCGCAGAAGAAATGGCTGTCGGCAAGCTGTCTGGCGCGGTAGGCACCTATGCAGACATTGATCCATACGTCGAAGAATACGTCTGCAAGAAGATGGGTCTTGCCAAAGAAGTCGTAGCGACTCAGGTCGTACAGCGTGATCACCACGCCGAATACATCACGACCTTAGGCGTCATCGCCGGCACCCTTGCCCAGATGGCTCTGGAAGTCCGTCACCTGCAGAGGACCGAAGTGAGAGAAGCGGAGGAATATTTCAGCCCGAAGCAGAAGGGCTCCTCTGCGATGCCGCATAAGAGAAATCCGGTCAAGTCCGAAAGGATCTGCGGCATGGCCCGTCTCATTCAGGGCTACAGCCTCCCTGCCTTCGAAGACATCCCGCTCTGGCACGAAAGAGATATTTCCCACTCCTCCGTCGAACGCGTCATGTTCCCAGATGCGACCATCGCTCTGGACTACATCCTCGAACAGACCACCGACCTCATCGACAAGCTCCTCGTCTATCCGGACAAGATGCTCGCCGATCTGAACCTCACCGGCGGCCTCATCTACAGCCCGCGCGTCCTCCTCGCTCTTGTAGCGAAAGGCGCTTACCGCGACACCGCCTATCGCTGGGTACAGAGAAATGCGATGAAGCGCTGGCTTCAGGGCGAAGATTTCTATGAAAATCTTTGCAAGGATGAAGATGTCAGAAAGTATCTGAACGAAGAAGAGATCAAAGCCTGCTTCGACTACAAGCCGATGCTCGTCCACGTCGATGAGATCTTCGCTCGTTTCGGACTGTAATTCACTCATCAAAAAAGCCTCGACCCGTAAGGGCGAGGCTTTTTGCGTGAAGGGGGATGGAGAAGTTCATAGCCGCGCGGCTATGAACGGACATCATTTTATGGTATGATACAGGCGGTGCCATCGTAAACGATAGGCGGTTAAATAAGGACCCCGAAAGGGGGATGACCCATATGACGAAATACGATTTTTTTACGATCGTCTTTTTTGCGAGTATGTGTGTTATAGCACTGACCAAGTGACCAATAGAAAAACCGCCTTGCTCCTGACAAGATGAGGCGGTTTTTCTGCTTACAATCATGGGGTCATAACCGTTTATCGGATGGCACCGTTTCTATTTGTATTGTAAGACATCCCGTGAAAGAAAGCAAGGGCGATTCTATGAATAGATTCTATTCTGCACAGCTATGAACGGACATCATTTTATGGTATGATACGGGCGGTGTCATCGTAAACGATAGGCGGTTAAGGAAACACTGATTCAATCGTTGTCAGATTTCATTCTTGGATTTTTATATAGAGCGAGGAATTATTTGACGCGAATAGCGAGCTATTTAAGGAAGATGATGACGAAGCTATGTATAAAAATCCATATGAAATCCGACTCTGCGATTGAATCAGCGTTTCCTTAAATTGAGACCCCGAAAGGGGTGGGTCAGATGACGAAATACGATTTTTTTACAGTTGTTTTTCTGATGACGGTGTGCATTGCCGCATTGCTGAAATAGCTAATAGAAAAACCGCCTTGCTCCTGACAAGATGAGGCGGTTTTTCTGCTTACAATCATGGGGCCATGACCGTTTATCGGATGGCACCGTTTCTATCTGTATTGTAAGATATCCAGCGAAAGAATGCAAGGTAAACATATGGACTTCTTTTACTTGATCGGCGGCGCGGCTGTGCTGCTCATGACATTTCTGCTGCATCGTTTTGGAAATACATGGATCGACCGTCTCTATGCGTCGCATCGGGACATCCTGACCTTTCCTTTGGCGGTCAAAGAACGGGGACGCTTGCGGCGTTTTCTTCTCCCGCTCACCTTTCTTTTCTGCGGCGCGCGCGCGGTCTACATCGCATCCAGTCCTGTCGAGCTCTTCTTCCTGCTCTTCGCCGCCGCGTTCCTTCTGCTCATGACGGCGACTGACTTCGAGCAGTACTGCCTTTTTGATGCGATGATGCTTCCCTTCGCGGCGGGCGGTCTTCTCCTCTCGCTCCTCCAGCTTCCCCGCCTGAGCGATCATCTCCTCGCGGCCGCTATTGGCGGCGCGGCCTTCCTCGTGCTTGCCATCCTCTCTCGCGGGGCGCTGGGCGGGGGCGATGTGAAGCTCATCGCGGCGCTGGGCCTCTGGCTGGGGAGAGATGCTCTCCTCTTCGTCACGATGACCGGTATCGTCCTTGGCGGTCTCGTTGCCCTTCTCCTGATGCTTCTCCGGCTCAAGAAGCGCAAGAGCGCCTTCGCCTATGGCCCGTACTTTGCGCTCACTGCGCTTACTCTCTTCCTGATGCGGAGCGTGTAGTGGAAATGGGTTCAGGGTTCAGGTTGATGGGTTCGTGATTGTGGTGGCAGCTTCGCTGCAATATATATGCGGCGGAGCCGCCACCACCATTTCGCATTTCTAATTTCTCATTCAAGAGAGGCTTTCTTCTCCCATCATGGGGCACCACGCCCTAGGGGCTCACCCAGAACCCTGAACCCAGAACCCTGAACCTGTTTCCCATCACCTTGCTTCATACCAACTGCCCATATCTATTCCAAAACAGCATACAAAGAAAAATCGTTTGACAGATGGCTCTTTGCCGTGTATGATTATTGCAACTCAATACCCCATGCGATGACTGGGATCAAGTGATATGATGTTCTTTTCAGAGAGCCGATGGTTGGTGAAAATCGGCAGGAAGCATATGACGAACTCTCCCAGGAGCTCCGGATCGAAGCAGTGATGCCGTAGAGAAGGCGGAAGTCCCCGTTATGGATGAACCATGAAAGTATAATGCAGGGTGGTACCGCGAAACCTCGCCCCTGTCTCGGAAGAGACAGGGGCTTTTATATTATACGAAGTGGAAGAGAGATAAGCACAGAGTGGTACAGCGCAGACGCGCCTCTGTCCGAGGGATCGGACGGAGGCGCTTTTTCTTTCATGGTGAGTGATAAATCAGGGTGGCACCGCGGAAAACCGCCCCTGGGAGAGGAAAGCCTCTTTCAGGGGCGGTTTTTATGATCCATGTAAACTAGGAGGAAACACAAATGATGCATCTGAGAAAAGTAATGAAGACGATCGGTATTTGTTCCATGGCTGCTATCATGATGGCAGGGATCTTCGGCTGCGGCGGCAAGACGGGGGGCGCGGTGTCTTCCGGCGCGAAGAATGCGGCGAAGATCGGCTTCACGGCAGCGCTGACGGGCGGTGCGGCTGCGTATGGCAAGTCGGAGGAGGAGGGCGTGCGGCTGGCCGTCGAGGAGATCAATAAGAAGGGCGATTTCCCGATCGATCTCTTGGTGGAGGATACGAAGGCTGTTCCGGCGGACTCGATGAATGCGACGAAGAAGCTGATCCAGGAGAAGGTATCGCTGATCATCGGGCCGATGACATCCAATGAGGCGAAGGCGGCAGGCCCCATTATCCAAAATGCAAAGGTGCCGTCGCTGGAGATCTCCGTCACGGCGGAAAACATCACGGATATCGGAGACTGCATTTTCAGAAATTCCGTGCCGGAGTCGAAGAATATCCCACAGACGGTGAAAAAGACGCACAAGCTCTTAGGCTACAAGACCGCAGCGATCCTCTATGCCCATGACAATGAGCAGCATGTGACCGCGCAGAAATATTTCCGGAAGACGATGGAAGAGGAGGGCGTGCAGGTCATCGATGTCGAGACCTTCGGCAGCAAGGATAGCGAGTACTCCGCGCAGCTGACGAATATCCAGCACAAGGCTCCGGATGTCATCGTCGTATGCAGCTACTATCAGGAAGGCTCCCGCATCCTGAAGAAGATGAGAGAAATGGGGATGGATCAGCCGGTCTTAGGGGACAATGGCTTCGTTTCGCCGGAGCTGGGCAAGATGGCAGGCGCGGCCGCGGACAATGTCTATGTGTCGTCCATGTGGTCGGCAGATCGCAAGGATGAAAAGGTACAGAAATTCGTGGAAAGCTACACGAAGGCCTATGGCCGTGCGCCCGACCAGTTCGCCGCCAGTGCGTATGACGGCGTCTACATGGCGATGGATGCGATGCAGCGTGCGGGTACGACCACCGATCACAAGAAGATCCGCGATGCGCTGGCACAGATGAAGGACTTCAAGGGTGTCTGCGGCACATTCAGCTTCGATGAAAAGCGCGATCCGGTCGTCGATCTGATCCTGATGAAGATGCAGGATGGAAAATTCGGCGTCGTGGATGTGAAGTAAAAAGGTTGATGGGTTCAGGGCTAGCCTGTGGGGCGTGCAGCCCCCCTTGACTGGGGATGAAAGCTTTGCTTGAATGAGAAATTAGAAATGAGAAATGCGAAATGGCGGTGCGGCGCATCAGAATATAGAAGCGCCGCAGAGTATAAATAATGGTGATGTCCGAAGGTCTGCGGATAAGCAGGTTTCTCCGTTTGGGATTCCCTGATATCGACCGCCTGACCGCAAATGACAAAGATTTCTCGCTTACGCTCGAAATGACGATACAAGAGAGTCACAAGTCACTAGTCACTTGAGACCTCTAAACCATGAACCTCATCGGGTGTCATACAATGGTAAAACGGGCGGCAGAAACGATTTCGTTTCTGCCGCCCGTCTTTTGCGTGGGGGATGGCGCGAAGCGCCGCACCGTCCTCGTTGAACCTAATCCCTAATCCCTAGCTACTAGTCACTAGTCACTCATTATTTCAGATCCTTAAAGTGGAACTGCTTCTTCCCCGATGCGTAGTCGCCTACGATCTGGCCGTGGCCGAAGAGCTTGTACTTGTAGGAGATGAGGCCTTCGAGACCGACAGGGCCTCTGGCGTGGATCTTGGAGGTGGAGATGCCGACTTCTGCGCCGAAGCCGTAGCGGAAGCCGTCAGCGAAGCGGGTGGAGGCATTCTGATAGACGCCTGCGGAGTCGACGAGTGCCATGAAGCGTTTGGCAGCCGCTTCATTTTTCGTCATGATGCAGTCGGTGTGATGGCTGCCGAAGGTATTGATGTGGGAGATCGCTTCGCCCATGTCGCCGACGAGCTTGATGGCAAGGGTAAGGGAGAGGTATTCCTTGTGGAAGCTTTCGCTCTCAGGAATGACATCGACAGGGATGATGTCATTCACCTCTTTCGTGCCGCGGATCGTGACGCCGGCATCGGTGAGGGCGCGGGCGAGCTTCGGCAGGAGATCCTTCGCTATGCTCCGATGGACAAGGATGGTCTCGACTGCGTTGCAGGCGGCGGGATACTGCACCTTGGCATCTACGATGGCGGGGATGGCGATCTCTTCCTCATAGTCCTTGTCGACGTAGATATGGCACACGCCGTCTGCATGGCCGAGGACAGGGATCGCGGTGTGAGACATGATGTACTGCACGAATGCATTCGAGCCGCGCGGGATGAGGAGGTCGACGGATTCGTGACATTCGAGAAGCTCGTCGATCTCATTGTGCTGCTCGGCCTGGAGCAGCGCATTCTCCGGAAGACCGGCAGCGATGGCGGCCTTCTGGATCAGACGGAAGAGGACGCGGTTGGTGTAGGTCGTTTCTTTGCCGCCCTTCAGGATGGCACAGTTGCCGCTCTTCAGGCAGAGGGAGGAGATCTGTACCAGTGCATCGGGGCGGGCTTCGAAGATGACACCGATGACGCCGATGGGGCAGGTCACACGGTAGAGAGAGAGTCCTTCGTCGAGCTCGCGGGCGAGCGTCACGCGATCGATCGGATCCGGCAGAGTGATGAGGCCGGTGAGCTCTGCTTCCACGTCAGCGAGCTTTCCTTCATCGAATTTGAGGCGCTTCTTGACGGCAGGGGCGATGCCGCTTTCTTCTGCCAGTGCGAGGTCTTTGTGATTGGCGGCAAAGAGCTCTTCCCTGTTTGCAAGGAGCGATTCACGGATGAGGGCGAGTGCGTGATTCCTTTTTTCGAGCGAAGCCGCAGCCAAAATGGGAGAGGCGAGCTTCATTTTGCGGGTTTCTTCTTTGATGTTCATGGGAGGGTCCTTTCGGGTGGGGTGACTGGGGATCAGGATCTGGAGCCTGTCCATACTCACAAGGTCGTATTTTTTATGTACTCGATATATTCATTGTACTGCTTGGCGGTTTCGTAGTCGTGGAGGGGGAAGCATTCGCTCGCCCAGCGCAGGAAGAGCCACAGACAGCCGAAGAAAACGAGGAATTGCAGCATACGGTGAATGACGGAGTAGGACTTTCTGTTCTTCGGGATCCACTTCGGAGAGAGACGGTAGGCGCTGCGGTAGATCCATTTTGCGTAGAGCGCCGCGAAGGCGAGCGCCAGCGTGAGGAAGAAGAGGAGCAGCATGAGTGAGATGTGCGACAGTACGATGCGTTCGAACCAGCGACTGGTATTCGTCAGAGCGAAAAACATTTCCTTCGATGTCATCATAATCCCCATGAATTCGTAATGCGTGAGGAAGATGAAGGCATTGAAGGTGAAGAAGCAGACGAGGGCAAGGCAGATCAGCGTCGCGAGCCGTTTGCCGACATAGACGCGGCTGATCACATTCATCACGAAGAAGAGGAGGAGCAGGATCGCCATCGCGGTCAGAAAGTAGGGTGAGAGGTGGTTGAAGGAGGCGTCCGTCATGCCGTTCACCGCGTGCGTCAGCACGTAGGGGAAGATCAGGATCCATGAGAAGAAGGGGATGTATCCGATCCGCCAGAAGGGATGCAGAAGGCTGCGCCTCGTGACGAGCTCGGTCAGGAAGAAGAGCAGGCCGCATTCGGCAAAGTTGCGAAGGCAGCGGTACCACTCCGTGAGTCCCGTGATGCCGAGCGCGGCATAGTATAGATAAACAGGGAGGAGAAGGGCAAGGGTGAGCAGCAGGTAGAGCGTGATCTCTTTGGCGGAGATCGCCGCCCACCAGAGTGAGAGCTTCTCATGCTCCTGTGCGAGGAAATTTTTCATAGAGATCTCCTTATCAGGAATGAGTTACTTCTATTAGTATAGAGTCCTTACGGGATTTCAGCAAGAGGAATCAGGCTGGAGGGTTCAGGGGGAGTTTGTGGGGCGGGGCGCTCAGGGATTGCGGATGAAAGCTCTACTTAAATGAAGAATTAGGAATTAGGAATGAGGAATGGTGGTGGCGGCTTCGCCGAGATCCTTCGACTTAGGTCGTAGCTGTTCTGGCATTCGTTATCTCACATATGACGTTTCTCGCCGCTCAGGATGACGAAA
>ERZ1026846.497-NODE-497-length-30472-cov-35.590163_pt1 | contig 30472 bp, 19 predicted proteins | sample MGYA00380153_ERZ1026846 | MGnify/ENA primary metagenome ERZ1026846 (study PRJEB33269, sample SAMEA4719789) | human gut metagenome | biome: human-associated habitat; feature: organic feature; material: feces | place: Cameroon | collected 2013-10 ...
GCAAAGGTAAGAACTTTTACGATAAAGGGCAAGGTATAAACGCGGAGCCGCTTACATAGAAGTATCATTAATCTGATAGAAGTATCATAAAAAACGTCATCTAAGTATCACAAAATCGTCATGAGGCATTATGCATAAAAGCAAAGCCGCAGATCTGCAAGGAATGCCCAAGAATCGCCTGACTTTTGGGCACTCTGTGCACACCGCACGGGCAATCAATGCCCATCGCTTGTTCTATTGATGCCCAGCGCTTGTTCAGTCGATGCCCAGCGCTTGTTCACAGAGTGCCCACTTGACGGGCAAGACAGACCACCTGATGGTCTCTTACAGAACGGCTTATGTGATTTTATTCCTAATCCAGCTTGTCAATCTTTCTTCTTATTCATAGTTTGTATATGCATTCTTTACATATTGGAAGAGTTGGTGCTAAAGTTTTGAAACTGTACGGTTGGAATTACCCAATACGCCCAGAAGGAGCTGGAGCCCATATAAGCAGCACGCCCTGAAGGGGCAGAAGCTCTTAGCCCAGGGCAACGCCCTGGGTGTTTATGGATGCGAACCTGTCGCCCTGTAAGGGCAAAAGCTTTCAATACCAGGCAATTAACAAAGCTTTTGCCCTTACAGGGCGCCTTGCCGATTGCTACTACACCCAGGGCGTTGCCCTGGGCTAAGAGCTTCTGCCCCTTCAGGGCGTGCTGCTTGTGTCCATTGCCCTGGGCTATGAGCTTTTGGGCCTTCAGTCCGTACTTGAACCACATGCGAAACTTCAGTCTTTTAAATCGACTCAAAGCCGAATTTAATGATGTTTCTTGTGATTTATGATACTTCTATGATACTTCTTGTAAAATAAACGAAAAAGTATCATTCTTGTATTGTGCAGTATATCAGATGTTTATAAGGATATCGTACTAAATAATGATACTATGATACTTTTTCCCGCAAAAAACATTTATGCGCAGGCAATTATTTTCAATACCTCTTTCATATTATACTTCCTTCCAATCAACCAGTCCCTTTCCCATATCATCCAATTCTATGGCAAGAGCAATCACTTTGCGCTTATCAGCCTTGAAAGGTTCGGCATACTGCTTGGCTTTCATCTGCTCCGTGGCAGCATCCACGCCGCCGTTGTTGCTCAGTTTCAGCTCCAGCACATAGATGAAGTTGGTGGTTTCTACCACCATATCAATTCTGCCCGTAGCAATCATCTTTTCTACTTCCACACGGCAGCCGATGGCATTAAAGATGGTGCTCAGAATCAGGCGGTAGCGCTCCTCTATATTCATGCTGGCAAGCTTCTTGTTGCTGTAGGGCACATCCGCAATGAGCGCCTTCAGGCATTTCATAGCTTCAGGAAGATTGCCAAGTTGAAGAGCAAGAAACAGACCAGACTGGGTAGATTGGATATCACCATTGCTTCGCAGCGTAAGTGCCGGTAACACCGTTTCATAAAGTGCTTGCCTTACCTCATAATTAGGAAATCCTAAAATATAAACTCCCATCTGGTAATCCTTAATGGTAAGATAACCAGACTGATAGAGGAACAGTTCAGCTCCTCCGCCTGTGACGTCAGAAGTCTCGATGATGGTGCTTAACAAGGTACAATGATCAAAATCCTTTAACCGAATCTCCAAATCATTCACAAACTTAGGCAGCAATGAAGTTGCGCCCGACGAAGCCCAGTAGTTCCTCAGCTTGGAATCAGCAAGGGCGTTGATAAGACTGAAGGGATTGAATATATCCACCATATTCTCATAACAGAAATGATAGCCATCGTAATAAGCTGTCAACTGTGCTATGGTCTCATCGAAAGTCCAACTGTTCTTTGATGCCAATTTATTGATTTCCGGCTTAAAATCGCACAGCACCTCTTCTTTCGTAATACCACAGATGGCAGCATATTCCGGCTCAAAGCTGATGTTGCTCAGATTGTTGAGCACTGAGAAGAGAGAGATTTGCGTAAACTTGGTGATGCCGGTGATGAAGACAAACTTCTCGTATTTATCCTGAGATTTTAATACGGCAAATACTTCTCTATAAATAGCGGTACATGCTTCGTGGTGAGGAGTTTTCCAGGAATGCTGCAATGGAGAATCGTATTCGTCGATGAGAATGGCTACCTGTAAACCTGTTTTGTTATAAGTAGTTTCAATGATATTCTTAAATCTTACGGCAAGAGAACTATCTTGGCGCACAACAATTCTGTACTCCGTTTCAAGAGTATTGAAAACATCATCCAGATAGCTTCGTACACTTTCCGGTTCTGCGCCAGCCTGGCTCATATCCAGTCTGATGACAGGACGCTTCACCCATTCCGTCTCCAGCTGCATAATCTTCAAGCCCTCGAAGAGTTCCTTCTTACCCATGAAGTAGGTTTCAAGCGTATCGACCAGCACTGATTTACCAAAGCGGCGTGGGCGGCTCAGGTAATTATACTTTTTCCCCCTGTTGGCAAGTTGCCAGATAATATCTGTCTTGTCAACATACAGGCATCCTTGCTTTCTGATTTCCTCAAAGGACTGGATGCCTACTGGCAATCGTCTATCGTTTATCTCTACCATAATTCCTAATCTGTCGTTATATGAACTTTTCCGCAAAATTACGGTTTAATTTTCATATCAGCAAGAGATTTCGGGGAAAAGTTACTGAAATAGTTGGGGATTCCCAGGTTTTATAAGGTGAAGATGAGACCACACATGCCAATCGCAAAAAGATGAACCTTGTGTGTGGTGGCATTTATGCAGCCTTATGTTGGAGACAATGGCAGCAACAGAAACGTACTTTCTTAAAAAATCGCCAATAAACTGCTCTTTTTCTGATAAAAATAGTATCTTTGCACTATAATTGCATTTTAACTATAAGAAGACAATGAAAATAACAATTATCGGAGCAGGTGCCATGGGCGGTGCCATGGCAGAAGGACTCTTGCAAAGCGAGAAGTTCACTCCATCAGATATTACTGTATCTGACCATAACCAACCCGTATTGGACCATTTTGCAAGCAAGGGTGCCAGCGTTACACTCGACAACCAGTTGGCTTGCCATGGCGCAGACATCATATGCGTGGTAGTAAAGCCATGGTGTGTGGAAAAGACGTTGAAGGGCATCAAGGAAGTTCTCGACTACAAGAGTCAGAAACTCGTAGTAGTTGCTGCTGGTGTGCCATCAGCCAACATCAAGGAGTGGTTAGACAAAGATGGTATCACTCCAACCTTCTTCCTCGTGATGCCAAACATCGCCATCGCCTACAAGCAGTCGATGACCTTCATCACTCCTGTAGATGCATCTGCCACAGAAATCCAGCAGATTACAGAAATCTTCGATGAATTGGGCGAAAGCCTCATCATGGAAGAACGCCTCTTCCCTGCTGCCACCGCCATGTCGTGTGCCATCGCCTACGCCATGCGCTATGTAAGAGCCAATGTGGAAGGCGGCGTAGAGATGGGATTCAAGGCTAAGGATGCCCAAAAGATTGTACTCCAAACCGTAAAGGGTGCCGTAGAGCTACTTCAAGAAACAGGCGAGCATCCAGAGGCAGCCATCGACAAGGTTACCACTCCTGGGGGCTGCACCATCAAGGGCCTCAACACCATGGAACAGAATGGATTTACCAACGCCGTCATAAAGGGCCTGCTGGCAGGAAAGAGATAAATAAGCATAAAAGGCATGACAAGATACCAAACTAACCTTGTCATGCCTTCGTGTTTATTCAAAGTACATTCACACAAACTAATTATCAAAGAGCCTTTATCCTGACAGCAGCCCCACCACTTGGAGCCAGGTGTAATCGAAGACTTGAAGCATAGGTAACCTTAATGCGCTGATACATCAATGGGTAAGGGTTAGAACGAAAGTCTGCCCCAGGTCCATCAGCATAGACTTCAGCCATATATTCTCTATCCTTATCCAGAAAACTCAGGTCAATACTTAAGTCACGTGCATCAACATCAGTGGCAGAACCAACGTACCAGTCGTCGCTTGCCTTATCCTTACGGGCTATAGTAATGTAATTGCCTATCTTAGCATTCACTACCACTGTTTTATCCCAATCGGTTGGCACACTTTCGATAAACGAGAAAGCGGGCTGATGCTCGTAGTTCTCTATCATGTCAGCCGCCATTTGCCAAGGAGAATAGAGCAAGACATACTCGGCAAGTTGCTTAGCGAGCGTAGTCTGAGGATGAGTATCAGGCAAGACCTTATTAGTAAAATTAAAAATACCAGGTGTAAAATCCATCGAACCTGCCAGTCCTCTGGTAAATGGCAACACGCACACATGATAGGGAGGATTTCCCCCATCCATACTCCAGGCATTATACTCCTGTCCGCGCATTCCCTCACCTGACATGAGGTTAGGATAAGTGCGGCACAGTCCCGACGGCATAGCAGGTTCATGGTTGATGACCATAAGGTGATACTTGGCCGCCGTCTCGACCACCTTACGGTAATGGCGCACACCATATTGCGAGTGTTGGTCTTCCTTACCATCCATGAGTCTGTTGACATACCCCGTTTTTATAGCACGTATGCCCAGGCGTTCATACAGGGCAAAGGCACTGTCAAGTTGGTTTTCGTAGTTTTTGGCAGCACCTCCTGTCTCATTATGAGCCACAAGACGCACACCCTTGCTGAGTGCGTATTTTTGCAAACCTTCAAGATCGTAGTCTGGATAAGGCTTAGTGAAGCTGAACTTATCACCGTCCTTGGTCCAATCGCCATCCCATCCATAGTTCCATCCCTCAACAAGCACCGCCTTCAAGCCATGCTTGGCAGCAAAATCAATATAGCGCTTGGTATTGGAAGTTGTGGCACCATGCTGTGGCCCCTGCGCCCAAGTATAGTCCTTCATGTGCATGCCCCACCAGATGCCGACATACTTTCCCGTTTCTATCCAGGACGTATCCTTAATACGACAAGGCTCATTGAGATTAAGCATCAGTTTCGACGTTATCAAATCGCCCGGTTTACTGGCAATAATGATGGTACGCCAAGGCGACACAAAAGGAGCCTTGGCATACACCTTCACACCATTCTGCCAAGGGGTAAGGGCAGCCACGAGGGTAACAGCAGCCCCAGGCAGTTGACGGGGAGTATAGTTGAGACTTGCATAATCAGTAAGGTTGGCCTCGTGAAGCGCCATAAACAGCGAGTCTCCTACCTCGATGGTTATCGGTGTGTTGACGGTGTCCTTCCTGCTAAGAAGATCTTTGGTCCATACCGCTTCATAATAAACGGTTCCATTGGTTGGCTCCGTCCATGCCTCGGCATCAGTAGGCATGGCTATTTGCGTTTTCTCTTCCATGATGCGGAAGTCGATGAGATTTTGCTGCTGTGGGAACTCATAACGGAAGCCTATTCCATCATCGAAGGCACGGAAAATAATGTTGAGCAAACGTTTTTTCTTTCCGCCCTGTTGTAATTTTACTTTCAGCTCGTTATAGTGGTTGCGCACCACCCTGTCCTCACCCCATGGTTGCGTCCACGTTTCGTCTTTCGAATTGCGAGTTCTACCCATCACCTTGAAGTCATTGCAGAAATCACCATCATCAAGTGTGAAACCGAGATAAGAGGTGTTCACTACCGGCTTGCCATCTCTACAGACTGCGTAGAAAGGCTTGCCACCCTTGACACCCACGGTAACACGCAAGCGACCATCGGGCGAAGTGAGCACGTCAGCAGCATGAGCCACGCCACTGTATGTAAGCCAACTGAGGAGAAGTACTCCACGCATAACCTTATGAAAAAGTGTAGTGTTCATTATTATTAACTATTATACTGTTTATTTCATACATTGATAGATGACAGTTACTCTATGCCGTTCATCAGTTCGACAGCCTTATCGGGCTGAAGTGCGTTGAGATAGCCATAGCACTGGTCAAGCACCTTAGTCTTGGAGGCATCAGCGGCAAACTTCACCTTAAGTTGGTACCAACGATAAATAGTCTTAAGTTCGGTTTCTCCATACGTTACTCCTGTAAATCCTTGCAGTTTAGTAAGGTAGCGATAGCCAAACTCAAGGGTAGGCTCGATGATGGTACCCTCGCCATAATCATTCCATGTGGACACTTGCAACCACTGCAGACCAGCATTCTTAGCTGCAGCAAGCTGACGGTCGAACAAAGCACCATCCTCATCGTCATAAGAAGTATACCCCTCACCAGCGCCACCCTGCTTATAGTAATCCCTGAAACCCGGCATAGCGCCACCTATAACCGTCTGGAACTGCGACTTGGCGTTGACATACCATGCATCGGGTGCAGCATTGACCCAAAGGTACTCACCGACAGCATTCTCATAGCCGCCTCCATTGGCTTTGGAAGCATGTCCGTTGAGCACTACCAGTGCGGGCTTAACAGAAAGCACTTGAAAAGTACGGTACCACTCTTTGGGTGAGTTGAGCCCTTGAGGGCCAAAGACTAACAACAATGGCTTACCATCAATCTTAGCATAACTATCAGAACCAAAGAAGTGAGTGGCCAGATACTTCATATCTGCACGAGCCTGCCCCACGGGATCGGAAGCAACATTGAGAGTATTGTCCTCATAGACTATGGCCATCTTGAGCCCAGCCTTCTTTATTGCCTTGAACAAGGCCTCGGTATTGGAGGTGTGGCGAGCGGTAGTGTTGTCAGCGTTGTAGCCGTACCAATCAACCATCACGCCCTCCAGTCCAGAGTATTTCATCAGTAGACACTGGTAGTCAAGGACAGTAGCATCGCCCGATGCGTAGGCTCCAGTGAGGGGATGGTAATGAGAAGCTATCTCACCCACAGCAGGATTAAGCGAGGCATTCATTGTCCAGTGCCAACCCCACTTTCCTGCATCGAGATTGGTCTTATCAGTTTCAAACCATGGCATGTAATGTGCATATACGCCCATTGGATTGGAACGCTGAGGCATCATTGCCGCTACAGGAGCATCAGTTTTTCCTCCACTATCACCATCAGAATCACTGCAACCTGCCATACCCAAGCCGAGTACAAAAATCAATACGACATTCAATATATTTTTAATATTCATTTCTTGTATGATTAAGAATGTAAGAACACAAAAGGGAGCCGTGATACTCGCAAGAAATATCACGAGCACCCTAATAATAACCTTAAATGTATAAACTTTTAATTGAAGCTCAAGCTATCACTCTTAATAGCCAGGATTCTGTTGCAAGTTAGGATTTTTAGCCCTCTCCTCTGCCGGGATGGGGAAAATGCCAGTATGCTTGTCCGAAGGATCAGCCTCCTTGTTCCACCAAGGTTTGTACCAAGTACCAAAACGTATATTGACGGTACGGCGCAAACCCTCATAAGCAAACTCATGCAACCACTCTGCATCCAACTTCTCTTCGTCAAGTTCAGCAAGATCGCTCAATCCTGCACGCTGGCGAATCTTGTTAACGAAATTAAGTGCTGTAGCAGGATAACCCAAGCGGTAGTAAGCCTCTGCCTGCATCATGAGTACTTCTGCATAGCGCATGAGTACCCAGTCGTTGTCTCGTTCCCAGGCATCAGTGGCACTCCATTCATATTTATCGAGACGAGCACCTGCATTCTTGGCAGCATCTTCGAAATTGTCAATTTCCTCAGTATAGCACAATGGTGTTCCATCGTCCATCAGCACCTCCGAACCATCGGATGCTTTGTACTGCTGACCTATCATGAGTGTCTTGTCACGACGGTTATCCCCCTCTTCATAGGAAGACCACACACCAGGCTGGGCACAGATGCCATTGCCGCACCACTGATAAGAGCCATCGGCTGAGAAAGCCAGTTTCTGGTTGTAGTGGTAGGTCATAGAGGCGAGATAGTTGCCCACTGTACCTTGCTTATGGTCGTAAGGAATAGCAAAGATTATCTCAGGTGAAGTCTCGTTCTTAATAAAGAAGTTGGCCTTATAATCCGGAGTCAGAGAGTAGCCTGACACTTTCTCACAAGCATCGATGCACTTCTGCCACTGTGGTGTGCCTGTATACACCTCGGCATTGAGGTAAAGGCGTGCCAAAAGTGTATTGGCCACATTCTGGGTAAACTTACCATACTGCACACCTGTAGGCAGGAGTGGCAACACCTCTGTAAGTTCTTTCTCTACGAAGTCGTACACCTCCTGACGAGAAGAATTCTTAGGCAGTTCTTTCTGAGTAAAGTCGGTTGAGATTGGTACGTTTCCAAACTCGTCGAGCAAAAGATAGTAGTAGTAAGCACGGAGACCTCTCAGTTCTGCCTTCACCTTATCCTTGGCAGCCTGAGAGAGTTCACTCTGGTCCACCTGATAGATAATGGCATTGACCTTTGATACACCGACGAAGGCATAACGCCATCCTGCCAAGACTGCAGTATTGTTGGCATCCCAGGTATGATACTGCAACTGCTGATAGCGGCCACCGTCATACCAGTCAGTTCCACGAGTTGGGATACACGCCTCATCACTGCTGCACTCGTTGAGGAAGAACACGTACTCGGAAGTAGGATAGCAGTTCACGCCATTTCCCTCATCTGTTGATGCGCCATAGCCACGCAAGGTGGCATATGCACCACCCATGATGGTTTGCACCTCTGTTTCCGTCTTTCCATAATCATCCATCGACACTTTGTCGTAAAGAGTCTCGTCAAGGTTGGTACACCCCGTGAGAGCCAATGCACCTAAAAGAAGTGCGCTGTATAATGATTTCATTTTCATGATGGTTCTTATTTATTAAGTTGTTAGAATGTAACGTTCACACCGAGAGAGAAAGTACGTGGACGTGGAGAGTAAGTAGAGCCCTCGCTCGTTCCGTTATCGATGATGAGACGGTCGATACCAGGGCCACTGAGCACGTTGTCAGGAATATAGACCTCAGGATCCATACCTGAATAGCTGGTAATGGTAAAGAGGTTCTCAGCTGTGAGGTAGAAGCGCACCTTGCTGAGTCCAATTTTCTTGACACCAGGCACGTTATAACCCAAAGTGACAGTCTGCATGCGGAAAAAGTTTCCACTCTCCAGGAAATAGTCAGAGAAGATGGCACCCTGTTTCACGCCGCTTGTCAAGAAATCATCAAGCGTGTTCTGCGCTGGAAGACGTGTGCTGTCGTACAATTCCATCTTGGTAGCATTGAGGATCTTATGACCGAACATACCATAACCTGCAAGTGTAAGGTCAAAGTCCTTGTATGCCATATTGATGGAAAGTCCGAGATTCCACTTTGGCATAGCAGATCCAAGATGTTCCTTCACAGGCTGTCCGTCCTCACCTTGCTTGAGAATGTAATTTCCGTTCTCGTCGATGCCCTGGCATACATAACCATAAAACTCGCCAGCCGCATAGCCTTCCTCTATGACCTGTGAATAGACTCCGCTCAAACCACGGATGTTGTGCAGACTGCCAGCCTGAAGTCCTACTGCCTGATATTGACTGTTGGAGAGCTTGGTTATCTCCTGTTTGTTGTATGCAAGCGATGCGTTGGCACTCAGCGAGAAGTCCTTGGTACGGACAATGTTGGCACCGAGAGTCAGCTCCACGCCCTTGTTGACCATGTCGCCTACATTAGCAAGCATTGTACCCACCAAATATGGAGGCTGTGGTACAGGATATGTCCAAAGCAGGTCAGAAGTCTTCTTGTGGTAGAACTCCAAGCTACCATTGATGCGGTTGAGGAATCCGAAATCAATACCCACGTTAAACTGAGCAGTAGATTCCCACTTCAAGTCAGGGTTGGCATTTTGAGCCTGCACATAAGAGTTCTTCCATGTACCAGTGGCTGCATCATAATAAGAAGCTCCGGCAGAACTGAGCACAGAGAGGCTCTTGTATGGATCGACGCCATTCTGGTTACCCGTTATACCATAGCCCACACGGAGTTTCAAGTTGTCGAGCCAAGAGTGCGTGCCCTCCATGAATTTCTCATTGATAATGCGCCATGCCACCGAAACAGATGGGAAGGTGCCCCATTTGTGGTCTGCACCGAAACGAGAGCTACCATCGCGACGGATAGTGGCAGTAATCATATACTTGTCCATCAGACCATAGTTCACACGTCCATAGAATGAAATCAGTTTGCAGGAGTTCTTGTAGGAATAGACATCACCCTGACGGTAGTCGGTACCTGCGCCAAGATTGTTGTAGATGAAAGCATTGGTGTCAAAGCCACTGCGGGTTGCGCCAAATCCCTCTGCAACATTATCCATGTAAGAGTAACCACCCAACACGTTGAGATGATGTATGTCGGCAAATGTCTTATCGTAGGTAAGGTAAGTCTCCAACTGGCGGTTGGTATATTCAGCCTCGGTACGTTGTCCCCAGCCCTTCTCGCTCTGGCCTTCCATCTTGGCATCGTTAGGCTTGAACATACCGCTGGTGGCCTGATTGAACTCGTAACTTAGGTTAGCAGAAGCTGTCAGGCCAGGCAGAAGCTCATAGTCGGCCTTGAAGTAGCCAAGGAAGCGATGACGCTTGTGGTCGTCATTGCGCTTGGTAAGCAGTTCAACAGGGTTTTCTGTATTGGTTCCGCTAATCTGGGTGAAGGAACCGTCGGGATTATATACAGGCACAGTTGGGTTCAGGTTGAAGGCGCGCTCAAAAATGCGTCCGTCAGTGGGATGCCATGTATCGAAATTGGCATTGATAGCCTCCTCAAGACGCAGTTTGCCCTTCATCAACTTCTGGAAGGCAGAAATGCTACCAGCGAGCCGAGTGAAATAGTTGCGCTTTACAACGCCTTGGTTGTTCTGATAGGTAAGTGAGGCATGATAGCCCGAGTTCTTGCGTGTATTGCTGAAAAGAATATTGTGAGAATGAGAAATCGCCGTGCGAGTCAGTTCTTTCTGCCAGTCAGTATCAGCACCATAATCTTGGGCATCAAGGATATTGTTCTCGCGTACAAAGCCACGCCACTGATTGGCAGATAGTATATCGAGGTACTTGGCCTGGCTGGCCACAGCCACATATCCATTGTACTGCACATTAATACTCTCGGCATCGCTGCTCTGACGGTTTGTCGTAACGATGATGACACCATTGGCACCACGGCTACCATAGATGGCTGCTGCAGAGGCATCCTTGAGCACGTCGATGCTCTGGATTTCAGAAGGCTGTACTGAGTTCATGTCAACACCAGGGATACCATCGACAACGATGAGAGGTGAGTTGCTGGCAGAGAGCGACGTACCACCACGAAGACGTATGGAAGCACCATTCTCTGGAGAGCCTGAAGCCTGTACTACAGAAAGACCTGCAACCTTTCCCTGCAGCATCTGTTCGGCACTGGTGATGACACCATGCTTCAAATCTTTAGCATTGACGCTGGCAATAGAACCCGTAAGGTCGTTCTTGCGCATTGTACCGTAGCCCACACCAACCACGACGGTCTCGGCAAGCATCTTGGCATCCTCTTCGAGGACGACCTTGATATCCTTACCTGCCTTCACCTTTTTGGTGAGATAGCCCACATAGGAAATCTCAAGTTGTGAAGACTGGTCGCAGGTAAGCGTAAATTTGCCGTCCATATCTGTAGCCACACCATTAGCCGTACCTGCTTCACGAACGGTAGCTCCCATCAGAGCTTCGCCTGAGGCATCATACACAGTGCCCGCAACTGTCATCTTCTGAGCCAGGGCATTCTGCCCTGTCAGCATCATCAGGCAGAGCAACAGGACTGCCTGCCATATATGAAAATATCTGTTGTTCATTGTAAATTCTGTTTAGATTGTTGTCTCTTTTGTTTACTTGCTGCAACTTTGGCTGCACCGTCATTCGACTTCCGACAACGGCACAAGAGGTATCGTGGTGTCGACCACCTTTACACCAGCCTTGTTGGTAATGACCACCTTTAGGTCGCTGATGGTCTTGTCAGTCACGTCGTCAAGGAGGTTGACTGAGAGTTGGCGCTTGTCGCGGTTACCATCAAGCACCCCTGTAAGCTCCTTGTTGCCTGCGATGATCTTGCAGTTCAGGTCGCCATCGAGCTTGCCATTATACAGACGTGTAAGTGTGAGGATATCATTGGCGGTAAGTTTGGATGGAAAATAAGAGAAAGATGGGTCGGGATAAGGTACAGCCTGCCCAGCCTTGGTGCTTTGATCGGCACATTTACCACCCCATTCACCATTGACGATACCCACCATGAGCCATGCTATATTGGTAGGCTCGTAGTCAGATTCCAGTCCTGTAGAAGCCTTAGTGCCATCATCGGCATAGTTCCAACTATAGTAGTCGTAAGGCGAGGTCATACTCCAAGAATAGTAACCGTTGCTCAACTTCTGTACATTGGTCTTCTCCATAGAGCCTGGTATCCATACCTTCACGAGCTGCTTATAAGTCCAGTCGTCCATACCAGAGTGAATTTTGAAGCCCTCAAAGCCAGCTGTTGTAGAGAACTCTTCCATCGTCTTTCCTCCGACAGTGAATACCTTTGGATTAAAAACGAAAGTAAGAGGCTCATTGAGTGTCCACTTGTCGGTAAAGTTTTTCACCTTCTTACCCGAATAGACAAACACACCCTGATCGGCATTTTTCTTAATAGTTTCCCACTCTTGTCGGCTGTCTGGCGCGGCAAACTCGGTCGACCACAAGTCATCACGTTTGGTCTTAAGTTGCTGCCAGAAGCCTGCCCAATCAGCATTGGTCATCGCATCAACAGTAGTATGAAAATACTCTGTTGGAACCATCGTCTTACAATAGATATTGTCACCGAGATAGGTTAGTTTAGCAAACTCAGACGAATTGTCGCCATTGCCTGCATCAGGCTCAGAAGGTTGCCATGCCCATAGATAGAGATCGACACCCTCTGGGAAACCAACATCTGTAACATCATAATAAAATGTCACTTCCTGATCAGGAGTAAAGACTGCAGGAACAGTCCAACACACTGGCGTTCCGACCTTGGTACTCGCCTTTGAGTTCAAGGCAAAGGTCATCGCCATTAATAACATCATCAAATATATCGCTGTTTTCTTCATAATGGGGCCTCCTTACTCTTTGTTAGACGTTTCAGGCGCATCGGGTGTCGCATCCACCTTCTTCGCCAGATTATAAGTGTAGGAAACAAATGGTTTACCATTCTGGGCACGAGTAAACTTGAACTCCAACTCTTGCTTGGAGCCAGGAACACCTGTCACAGTAAGCCAGGTGTTGTCACCCAGGATAATCTTGGCAGCAGAGCCATCGGTGTTGACAAAAGCATTGCCCATGTCCCAGTTGCCCGATACAGGAATCAAAACCGGTGCATTGCCCTCTATGACATAACTGGTGGGATTGTTGTCTTCATCTACTTTGAACTGAATGCCAAAGGTGTCGAAGTCAAACAGGTTAGTTAGCGTCATCTTTTTGTTTTCCACCTCATCGGTCTGAGTAACAGAGTTGACAACCCATTGCCCAGATATCTTCTCGTATTGTGTAAATGGTGGTACATAACTACCATCATCAACGCTGCTACAAGAAGACAGGAATCCACTACCCGCCACCATCAAGGCTGGCGCAAATAGTTTGATGAATAGATTTCTTTTCATTGTTGTAGTTATTTGGGTTTATAAATATATAATGTGTAAATTGTCAGGTTATTTGGCATTCTTTATTCTACCTATGCTGCAAAATTATTGCAATATCGGCATATTGCCAAACTAACTAAATATTGTATAATAAAAAAAGAAGTACTTTTCTACGTAAGTATCTAATAATATGAAACTTACAAAAAAGCACTTTCTCTATTTGTATAATGAAAATATGGTGACATATCAACCCCAAAAGAAACCTTAAGACATTATTTTCAAGTTTAAATGGCCATGATATGCTGTTCAAACTCATCGTTGTTGACTAACGACTTATTTTTCACACGAGTCTTATAGGTATTGATGGTATTGACCGAGTAATTGAGAAAAATGGCGATGCGTTCAGAGTCAGTAATACCTAAGCGAATAAGGGCAAAGATGCGCATCTCATTACTTAGTGCCATGGTGTCTGAAGGGGTTTTTCGGTCTTTTTCGTTAAAAAGTTCATTGTATTTTTCGATAAAGGAGGGGAATAGACGAAGGAAAGTCTCATCGAAGTCGGCATACATATCCTTACGTTCTTCCATCAGAGAACGCTCCGACAAGGTTCGGCGCAGGTCATCATACTGACGGGCAGTCAACTTACGGTCTACCAGACGGTACAATTTCTCTATCTTTTCAAAATAGCCAGCACTCTGATAAAACGATTTCCCTATATACTCCGTCTTAATCTTGTTGGCCTCGGACAATTGGGCATTAGCCTGCTCCAACTTCTGGTTTCGCTCCTGAATTATGCGGGTGGCCAGTCGCAGTTTCCGCATCTGCTTTTTAATAAACAAAGAGCTTACCACGAAAACGCCCAACAGGGCAAAAGCCATAACAATACAAAGTATCATCACATTGCGCTGTGCTCTCATGTCCTTATACCTGCTTTGCTCGATGACAGGCAGCACACCACCTATCTCAATCTTACGCTGACGGGCATTATAAAAGTTAGCATCATCAAGTGCTTTCTGCACATAATTGATAGCATGTTCTACATCGCCCTGTGCAAACAGCAAGGCGCCCACCTGCCGAAGGGCAGTTGTTTCCTTAGTCGACGACTTGATATCGCAGATAGCAGCCTCGGCAAGATAACGAAGCGCTTTCACTGTATCTCCTCTCAACTTGTACAAATAGCCTAAGCACGAAGTACTGATGGCTCGTTCGTGCATAGAAATATGCTTATCACTAAGAACCTTTAGAAAATATGATTCACTCTCCCTGCATTTGCGCTCCTTCATCAGTTGCATACCAATAATGTAATTCCACTGTGTGGATTTTGGGCGCATATAGTGGCGCAAGGTGTCGACCAAGATTCTCGACTGCTGTATATACTGTGACATATAAGGTTCAGCACGACTATAATCTGAAATATCGGCTAATAAACGCCACTTCACAAAATAATACTTATATAAATAAGGCGAAGAGGCATTACTGATGTCCACTTGTTCCACCTCATCGAACGCTTCCTTATACAGACCGGCAGAAAGAAGGCAAAACACCTTGGCACAGGCAGCCTCAACCATAAAGTCTGCATTGCCAATATGACGCGCCAACGACATTGCCTTATCAGCATATACCGACGCAGAGTCGTACTTATACGATTCATAAGCCTCGTAAAGTTCAATATAAGCCTTATAGCGGTCTTTTTCCGAGCGAGCAGAAGAAGCATTTTCATGAAGATGCTTTATTTGCGAGCTCTTTTCGGCATCAAAATTACCCGCAGAACTGAGAGCATCATCCAGACGTTGTAACACCTCTGAAGCTTCGGCATGACAACTTAAGTCAAAACCCAAAAGCAAGGTTAATAGGGTTAAATATCTTATCATAACTATTATTTCTGTCAATAAATATTGGGCAAAGATAGTAGTTTTATTTCTATTTACCAAGTTTTTATTCAATAATTCTTTGCTCATTTCATCAAAAAATTGTACTTTTGCCAGCAAACGACTAAAAAGAATAGAACAATGGACGAAGCAATCAAGCAAATAGGAGAAAGACTGAAAGGGCTGCGCGAAGTTCTCAACATCCCTGCAGAGGAAGTGGCAGAGCTTTGCGAAATCAGTCTTGAACATTATCTGAAGATAGAATCGGGAGAGGCCGATCCATCTGTATATCGCCTCTCCAAAATCTCAAAGCGCTATGGCATCGACCTCGATGTACTGCTCTTTGGCGAGGAACCTCGTATGAAGGGCTACTACGTCACGCGCAAGGGACAAGGGCCGGAAATAGAACGCAACAACCAGTATAAATACGAAAGCCTCGCCGTAGGCTTCAAAGACAGAAGGGTGAACCCCTTCATGGTACAGGTTGACCCTCTTCCTGGAGATGACAAACCACACAAGAACGGACACGACGGTCAGGAATACGACTATGTCATGGAAGGCCAGTTGGAAGTTACCATCGAGGATAAGGTCATGATTCTCAACCCAGGCGACAGCATCTACTTTGACAGCAAAAAACAACACTGTTTCCGCTCTCTGAACGGAGAACCAGCCAAGTTTCTTTGTATAATCATATAGGAGTTAAAGGTGTTAAGGAATTGAAGAAGTTAAGACAAATGATATAATCACACACAACATGATAGAGAGATTTCTAAAACAAACTCACTTTACTTCAGAACAAGACTTCAAGGAGCATCTGGAGTTTATTATACCCGAAGACTTCAACTTTGCCTACGACGTAATGGACGAGTGGGCAAAACTCAAACCTGACCACGTAGCGCTACTTTGGACAAGTGAACGCGGCGAGGAGATACGTTTTACCTATCAAGACCTGAAGGAGCAGAGCGACAAAGCTGCAGCTTACTTCCAGAGTCTCGGCATCGGCCACGACGACAAGGTGATGCTGATTCTGAAGCGTCACTATCAGTGGTGGCTTGCCATGCTCGGTCTCCACAAGTTGGGCGCCGTAGCCATCCCTGCCACACACATGCTTACCAAGCACGACATCATCTACCGCAACAATGCTGCAAGCGTGAAAGCCATCATCTGCTGCGGGGATGACTATGTGGTAGAACAAATCAACGAGGCCATGCCAGAGAGTCCTACCGTAAAGACATTGATCAGCATCGGTCCCGATATTCCTGAAGGTTTCCATGACTGGATGAAGGAATGGAACGATTGCGCTCCTTTCGTTCGCCCTGAACACGTAAACTCTAATGAGGATACCCTCTTGATGTACTTCACATCAGGCACCACAGGCGAGCCAAAGATGGTGGCACACGACCACCTCTACGCTCTCGGACATCTTACTACAGGTGTATATTGGCACAACCTGCACGAAAATTCCATCCATCTTACCGTTGCCGACACTGGTTGGGGCAAGGCAGTATGGGGCAAGCTCTATGGTCAATGGTTTGCAGGAGCCACCGTTTTCGTCTTCGACCACGAGAAGTTTACCGCCGACAAGATTATGCGCCAGATAGAGAAATATCACATCACCTCTTTCTGTGCCCCTCCCACCATCTATCGCTTCATGATTCAGGAGGATTTCTCAAAGTACGACCTCAGCAGTCTCGAATACTGCACTACAGCGGGCGAGGCAATGAACCCATCCGTGGCAGAAACCTTCCAGAAACTGACAGGCGTTCAGATTTACGAGGGATTCGGACAGACCGAGACGACCATGACTCTTGGCACCTTCCCCTGGATCAAGCCCAAGCCAGGAAGCATGGGAAAGCCCAACCCACAATACGATGTTCACATCCTGCGCCCCGACATGACAGAGTGCGAGGATGGCGAGAAGGGCGAGATTTGCATCCGCATCGGTGACAAAAAGCCTATCGGTCTCTTCAAATACTATTATCGTGACGAGAAGCAGACCCAATCAGTATGGCATGACGGATTCTATCATACAGGCGACATGGCATGGCGCGACGAGGAAGGCTACTTCTGGTTTGAGGGAAGAATTGACGATGTAATCAAGAGTTCTGGCTATCGCATTGGTCCTTTCGAGGTAGAGAACGCCCTGATGACTCACCCTGCCGTAGTAGAGTGCGCCATTACCGGTGTACCAGACCCTATAAGAGGTATGGTGGTAAAGGCTACTGTTGTACTCAAAGATGAGTACAAGAGTTTGGCAGGCCCCGATCTGATAAAGAAGTTGCAGGATCATGTAAAGCATGAGACTGCTCCTTATAAGTATCCCCGCATCATCGAGTTCGTAGATGAATTGCCAAAGACCATCTCTGGCAAGATTCGAAGAGTCGAAATAAGAGAGAAGGACAATAAAAAATAATATCTATCCGAGGGGGTTAGAATTGAAGGTCACAAATTCTTTCCTCCCAATCATATCAATACAAAATGGATAAAAGAATTGTAGTAAAAGTGGGCAGCAACGTGCTGACCCGTGAAGATGGCAAACTCGACGTAACAAGAATGTCGGCGATTGTCGACCAAATCGTGTGGCTCAAGCAACAGGGCTATGAGGTCATCCTGGTTTCATCAGGAGCTGTGGCTGCAGGAAGAGCCGAGCATCACGTAGAGCACCATCTTGACAGCGTAGAGCAACGCCAGTTGTTCTCAGCCATCGGTCAGGTAAAGCTTATCGGCTTATACTACGACCTCTTTCGTGAATACAAGATCAAGATTGGTCAGGTGCTTACCATGAAGGAGAACTTCGGTGCCGAGGAACAGTACAAGAATCAGGAAGCCTGTATGGAAGTCATGCTGGAGAACGGTGTTCTCCCCATCGTGAACGAGAACGATACGGTATGTATCACCGAGTTGATGTTTACTGATAATGATGAATTGTCGGGACTGATTGCCCAAATGATGAAAGCGGACACGCTCATCCTCCTTACCAATGTGGACGGAATCTACAACGGCGATCCCTGCGAGCCTCATACACGCATCATCCCATCGGTATATTATGATCGCGACATCAGCGAATACATACAGCCCAGCAAGAGCAGTCATGGCCGTGGCGGTATGGCATCTAAGGCAAAGACCGCCCAGGAAGTTGCCAATGCCGGCATCAAGGTCATCGTCGCCAATGGCAATACGCCAAACATCCTCATCAACCTGAAGGAGCATCCGATGGAGACCCTTCATACCGAGTTTGTGGCAAGACCAAAGGAGAATTAACAAACAATAATTATAGAAATTCCATTATAGATTTTCTATAATCACATGGCAAAGGGCAGAAAATAGAGTACATCTTTCAACTTTCTGCCCTTTTTCTTTTTAATATTCAAGAAATAGTCGTACCTTTGTCATTACAAAAAAGTTGTAACATAAAACATGTAATGGCGTATGATACTAAGTAACAAGAAATTAGCGAATCCTTTCGTCTATCAAGGTTATGAAAGCCCTGAGTATTTTTGCGATAGAGAGGTAGAAACAAAGACTTTACTTTCCCACTTGAAGAACGGAAGAAATATTACCCTCATCTCTCCTCGAAGGATTGGCAAGACAGGACTTATTAAGAACACCTTCTACCATCTCAAGGAAGAAGAGAATGATGCCATATGCCTATACCTTGACATTTTCGCCACCAAGAACTTGAATGATTTTGTAGAGCAACTTGGCGTTATGGTCATCAACGACATTGTGCGCAAGAACGCCTCATTCTTCGAGAAGACCATTGCTTTCTTCAGTGCCTTACGCCCAGTGCTTAGCATGGATCCATTGACAGGCGAACCGAGTGTCTCCATCACGGTGGAACCAACACAAGAAGATATTACTATTCGTAGCATCTTCAATTATCTCAACGAGAGTGGTAAAGAGGTATATATCGCCATCGATGAATTTCAGCAGATAGCTGAATATCCAGAGAAGGGAACGGAGGCTTTGCTTCGCTCCTACATTCAGTTCGCCCAACATGTCCACTTTATCTTTTCTGGCAGCAAACAACATTTGATGGCAGAAATATTCGGCTCGCCAAAACATCCATTCTACCAAAGCACAGAGATGATGGGCTTAAAGCCACTGAAATGCGACATTTACTATAACTTCTGCCAAAGCTTCTTTAAGCAGAAAGGTGGTGACTTATCAAAAAAGATTTTCGAGCATATCTATCAGCAGTTCGATGGGCATACTTGGTATATCCAATGCATTATGAACCGCCTTTACGAATCAGAAAGCCAAGTCGAAAACATGTCGCAAGTCAATGCTGCTCTCCTTTCCATCCTTGAGGGAAGAGAACCGCAGTTTGAGAGCATGACGCAGTTCTTTACAGAAAATCAGTTTGCTCTTCTCAAAGCCATTGCCAAGGACGGCATCGTTGCACAACCGACAGCAGGCAAGTTCATCAAAGGACATAAATTGAGCGGAGCCAGCAGCGTAAAGGCTGCTCTTAAGATTTTAGAAGACAAGGAATTGGTATATAGAACCAATGACGGTTACCTCGTCTACGACAGATTCATGGATCTGTGGTTAAAGAGAATATAAACAAGAAAGTAATAACATAAAGACCTCTTTAGATTTTTTTCGACCATATAGACACTATTTTCGACCATTTACTATCCTTACAAGGCACTTTGTCACCTACCAGGCAAAATACCATCTTGCATGAATACAACTGCCGTGTGATCATCAATGGAGTCGTCGTTAAATCAGTATCTGGCGCCATCGGAACCAACAAGCAATTCGATGACATCTACTCTTTCAACGTAGAATAACGAACTCTATACCCATAAAGAGGGTGTGCCATGTATTTATGGCACACCCTCTTTTGCATCTGAGAATCTTACTTCCCTTTCTGTATAATTGCACTATTGTGCCCTTTGCTGGGCACAATAGTGTCACAAGTAGGCATTTCTGCCGGTATCACAATTTTTGTTTAATTATGAATAGTTGATACGTTATTCCAATACCAATACGTGGCTGGTTCCATCTGTCTGGCTGAATACATTCAAGCCGACCTTCATCAGATAGTCACCGCTGTACTGCTTGCCATTGCACTCCAAATCTGATTCCTTGCCAGGCATCAGGTTGGTCTCCTTGACAGTATATACTTTATCAGCATCCAAACCCTGCATCTTCACGTTCATCACAGGCTCCTTGTAGCGTGGATGCAAGTCGTAGGCGAAGAGGACGGCACGCTGTTTGTCCTTGCTTACATAGTTGATGGCACAGTGGTTGCCCTCGTATGGAGATACCAAACGGTACTGGTCGCCTTCGAGAATCATCGGCTTCATGCTGTCATAGTTCTTGACGGCGTTCTGAACGAACTTATAGTCATCCTTTGAGAGTGACTTGAGGTCGATGTCGAAGCCCAACTTGCAAGAGCTGCAAACATCGGTGCGGAACTTCACACTGGTGTTCTTGTTCCAGTTGGTTACATGAGAGCCCATGGTCTTGGCAGGGAAGAACTTAGACAAGCTCCACTGAATGTAGATGCGCTCGTATGGGTCTGTATCGTCCGAGCACCAGAACTCGGTGAAGTATTTCAACATCTCGTAGTCCATTCTGCCGCCACCGCCAGAGCAGAGCATCATAGGCAACTTAGGATACTTGTTGTGGATGCGAGTGAGTACCTTGTAGATGCCACGGATATGGTCGATGTAGAAATTGCCCTGGTTCTCCTTGTGATATGGAGAGTAGATGTTGGTAATCACACTGTTGCAATCCCACTTGAAGTATGCCACGTCAGGGTTCTCTGTCATGATGCGATCCACGATGCCGAACACATAATCCTGTACCTTAGGGTTGCTGATATCAAGCACCAACTGGTTGCGATAGTAATAAGTGTCACGCTTAGGCTGCATGATGACCCAGTCTGGATGCTTCTCGAAAAGTTCGCTCTTTGGGTTCACCATCTCAGGCTCAATCCAAATTCCGAATTTCACACCAGCCTTCTTGGCGTCTCTTACCAATCCAGGTATTCCCTCTGGCAGTTTGCTCTTGGTAGCCTCCCAGTCGCCGAGGCCTGCATGATCGTCCTTGCGAGGATACTTGTTGGCAAACCAACCGTCGTCGAGCAAGAACATATCTACGCCCAGGTCCTTGGCATCCTTCATCAACTCAGCAAGACTCTGCTGGTTGAAGTCGAAGCCAGTGTTCTCCCAGTTGTTCAGAAGGGTAAGGCGGTCTTCCATACCCATGTTCACCTGATACTGGCGAGCCCAGTTGTGCAGATTTCGTGAAGCCTCGCCCATACCATTGTCGCTCATGGCAAAGATGAACTCAGGGGTAGTAAATGTCTCTCCAGCCTTCAACTTATAGTCGGAAGCATATGGGTTGATGGCTGGGATGACACGGAGTGCGCCCACGTTGTCCACCTCGAAGGTAAAGCGGAAGTTGCCCGGCCATCCGATGGTACCAAGCATCACCTTGCCTTCGTTTTCCTTGGCAGGCTCATCAAATCCCAGTTCAAAGAATGGCTCCTCCTGCATGGCTGCACGGGTACCGAGCTTGGTGTCAACGATCTTCTTGCCTGTAGTCAACTGGCAGGTTTCAGGCTGTCCTTCCTTAGCCCAGTCGCTGTGATAGTTGGTGACGAAGTATTTGTTTGCCTTGAAGTAGAGCATGGTAGAACTGTATCTCCAGAGGGTGACAGGGGCTTTCTCTTTGTGAGAGATTTCGCTCCACGCCTTAATGACGTTCTCCTTAGGATAAGCTGCATAGTGGAGCTTCACTGTCAGCGGATATACTTTGTCCTGAAGGGTGATGATGGTTTCTGTACCCCCATTGATAGCTTTCTCCTCGGATGACTTATAATATAAATAGGTGGTCATGTTGCCATCGGCATGAGTCACAGCCACTGCCGGCTCGAAGAAATCTTCAGCACCAGAAGTTGCATAAACCTCATGACCTCGTTGACAGACGGCACCATCAGAGGCTGCATATACGTCCCATTTCAGGTTCTGATAGTCTGCGGGATTCTTCAACTTGTCGCCTAAATACACTTGGTAGAGACGACCCTTAGGAGAAACTTGCATCACGAGATCGGTCTTGTCGGTCGACACTCTGATGGTCTTTTGAGCGAATGCCATCACTGAAGTCATGCACATCGCTGCGATAAGCATAAATGCCTTTTTCATTGTTCTTTGGTTTTTATTTGATTGTTGTTATTTCTGCTGTCATGATAACGTCTTGCAGTCTTTCTTTTTTGCAATTTTCATCGTATATTATGAAAGCTTAGAACTTGATTCCTGCCGAGAATTCGATGGTGAATGGGCGAAGATAGCTGCCACTCATATACTTGCCTGCATATTTGCCGGCTTCTTCCTTGGTAATCAACTCCGAACCGTTGATGGTACCTTTTGCACCCTTCTCGTTGAGGATGTTGATGACGCTCACACCGAGGCTCAGTTTCTTATTCACGTTCCAGTTGATACCGCCGAAAGTCTCCCAGTGACCATTGAAATAGAGTGCCTCCTGGAGGTTGGCGTAGGTCTTGCCGAAATAACGGAAACTCAACCAAGCATTCAAGTTCTTGGTGATGTCATACTTAGGGTCCAACTCAATGAGTACCTGTGGAATCTCCTTCACGATCATGTTGTTCGCATTTACACCCATAGTCAGGCCGTCGTTGAACGTTACGCTTGCGTTGTAGTTCTTATACACTGGCTTCTGATAGGTGAAGAGGGCATGCATGTGGAAATTCTTGAATGGATTGATCTCGGCAGAGGTGGTCCAGCCCAAGGTCTGGATGTTGTAGATGAGCAACACGGTCTTGCCTTCTGATGTGCCAGGCTTGGTGAGGTTCTGCTGGTCAATATTGTTCGACTTCGAGATGTAAGTAATCATGGAAGACAGGTCTATCCAATCGTTCTTATAGAAGATTCCACCACGGATCAAAGGGATTGTAACTCGCTTGTACTGCTCCTCGGTAGGACCTGTTCCTGCATACTCGCTGATGCGTGGGAAGCGGGTGGCGATGGTTGCGTCGGCTGTCAGACCAAACTGGTTGGTGAGGTTGTATGTCAACTGCAGGGTAGCCGCATAGTTCAACTTATTCTTGGTCACCTTGGCTGGTTCGATGCTATGCGCTGTGGTTACGATAGAACCATCCTCCGCTGTAGAATAGGTGTTGAAATTGCCGATATGGAATCCTTTGAAGCGTGAGGCTGAAATCTGGTCTGCCGACATGCGATAGTACTCCAGACGTCCGCCATAGAAGATTTTGAACTTAGGGGTTACCTTCCATTCGTCAGTAAAATAAACAGCCAACTTGTTCTCTGAGCCCTTGGTGTATTCTGGACTCAGCTCGTTATATCCGAAGGTTTCGGAGCGACGTGCGGTCTGTGTCGGGTCAAGAGGGTTTACATACATTTGGCTCAATGTGCGAGGATAAGGCTCCACGGTACCAGCCCACTGGAAAGATGATGAATAGTAGTCGAGATGATAATACCACTCGTTCAGACCTATCATCAACTTGTGGTTGTTCAGCTGCTTGCTGATTTCTGTCGTCATGAGAGCATTGCTCACCTTTCCTATGTGCAACCAAGTGCGTCGTCCCTCGATGAGTCCGCTATAAGCTGATCCATCTGAGAGTTGATAGCCATCAGCCTCGCTCACCTCCGAGATAGAGCTGCCACCGTAATCCACGAAGTTGGCGCGAGGAGCATTCATGTATTTAGCGTTGAATTTCCACAACCATCCGTTGTCAAATTGGTACTGGCTAATGAGGGCAATCTCGTTGGCGTGATTCTCACTTCCGTCGCTCATGTTCCAGGTCTCCATCTTGCCAGTCTTGGTGTTCAAGTATTGGAAAGAACCTTGTCGCTGTACGTAGGAGTTCATGCCAGGGTCGAAGCCAGCTATTTTCTTGATGCTGCCGTCACCTGCGTAGATGAAAGGTGCCGCATTGGCAAAGTTGCCTGGATTCTTGCTGTTTGAGTACTTATATAATAATGAGATGCGTCCCTTGCCTTCGTTCAGGATTCGGGTCAGACCGAAATGATAAATCTGGGTGCGGTCTGCATAATCGGTAAAGCGGAGCTTGAAACTTCCCGGGTCGAAGTTCTGGTACATGCTGGCGGTATAGAGTCAGTTGGTACCGATGCCACCAGAGAGGTTGAGATCAAAGTTCTGCATACCGAAGTGGTTCGCCTTGTAATTGAGTTTACCCTTGAACTCTTTCTGACCTAATTCGCTGAAAGAAGATACAGCGTAAGCAATGTTACCAGTGGCAATAGCCGACTCGGAAGGCGTCATCAGGTCGGTACCCTTCAGAGAGGCATCGCCGCGCCAGTGGGCTGAGAGCTTGTGAACTGAGGATGAATAGACGGCAGGAAGACCATTCTCATATACGGTTACGTCTTCGCTTGGCAATCCAATTTGGATTTCACGAGGCTTGTTGGCGTCGGCAGCGTTAAGCATCACGTTACGCTCTTCCTTCTTGTTCTTCTCTACGGATTCCTCTTCGAGATTGAGAGACTTCTTTTCTTTTGTACTTGACTTCTCTTCAATATTGTTAGAAGGAAGTGCATACATGTAGCTTGTCGCTGACATTGCAGCCAAAGCCATGGAGAATGTACGGATTTTTAGGTTCATAACTTGTTCTTTTGTTAGTTACATTATTTTATTTTTGTTTATTCCAAAATATTTAGGTCTGAATCGAATGCTGTTCGATTTCGATTGCAAAGATAGATTGATTTTAGACACCTTGGTGCTGTGTGTAGGGTTTGAGTAGATGCGTGGGGACTCTTATAAGGACTTAACTGTCTAATAATCAGAATATATATAAAATTAATACTTTTTATGAGAGTAGATATTGAAAAGAAGAATAAAAGTCGTATTTTTGCAGCCGTAAAGGGTTATTCTCTTTCATGACTAAGTAAAAACTGGTAAGAACAATAATAAATAAAGGACAATGAAGAAGATAGTATGGCTCTTGATGATGGTGGTGATGCCGATGGTGGCAAATGCGGCATTTTCCCGAAATGCGGATATGGAGGACGAGGATGAATTGCTTCATCGTCTGGACCAATATATTGCTCGTCGGGACGAGTTCTCTTCCAAGAAAGAGAAGAAACTCATAAGAATGAAGAAAAAACTGAATCTTACTTCCAGCAAACGAGAGCGTCTGAGTCTTTACAATCAAATCTATCGTGAGTATTATACTTATCGATATGACTCTGCCATGGTCTATGCCAAAAGGGGCCTGCAATTGGCAGAACAGTTGCATGATGACTATTACATCAACCTCAACAAGATCAATCGGGCTGCTGTGTTATCCACAGGAGGCTTCTACAGTCAGGCTGAAGACCTGTTGCTTTCTTTGAAGCCAGAAGACATTTCGCCCAAGCTGATGCAATACTTTTATTACACCTTGACATGGGTGTATAACTATTGGGGAGCTTTCTGCGAAAGGTCTGAATTCAAGGAGGAAATGCAAGATAAAAAAAGACTCTATCTTGCCAAGACCCTTGAATATATGGGCAACAAACAATCTGCGCTCTATTATTATCTGAGTGGTGAGTTGGAGTATTTGCTACATCGCACGGACAAGAAAGTGCTGGGCTGGTATCAGAAAGCACTTGCCGCCAGTCCTGTTGACAGCAGGGTGCATGCTTCTGCTGCATATTGTATAGCTCGTTATTATCAAGACAATGAGCAAATGGACATCTATGAGAAATATTTGGTACAGGCGGCCATCTCCGACCAGGTTTGTCCCTTGAAAGAAAATTTGGCACTTCAGGAACTTTCCACCTATCTATATAATAAGGATGCGAAGTATGCGAAGCGTGTGTCAAAGTATATCTATTGTTCGATGGAAGATGCTCGGTTTTATAACAATCGTCTTCGAATGGTTGAGATCTCTCGCATTCTTCCGCTTATCACGGAAACGAATCATCAGCGAGAAATACGTCAGAATCGCATCATCACGATATCGCTGGTTGTGGTAAGCATCGTGTCTCTTGGCTTCTTGGCGATGATGTTCTTTGTCTTCAGGATAAATAAGCGTTTGGCAAAGAGTCGCAGGGAGGTGAGAAGTCAGAATATGCTCTTGGAGGAATTGAACCAGAAATTGCTCAATACCAATAAGCGCAGGGAGACGTATATGAGATTGTTTATGGACATCAGTGCCGTCTATATCAAGAAACTCGACGATTATCGCAAGTTGGTGAGCCGCAAGATCAAGGCGAAACAGACTGCCGACCTCCTTACCGCCATCAACAGCTATAAGTTGGCAGAAGAGGAAGCTTCAAGTTTCTACAACCGATTCGATAAGGCTTTTATGGACTTATACCCTAACTTCGTGGATGAGTTCAACCAACTGTTGTTGCCAGAAAAGCAGATTGTTCTCCCTGCGCCAAACAGTCTCACCAAGGAACTGCGTATCTATGCACTGATGCGATTAGGAATAACGGATGGTCAGGAACTGGCCACCCTTCTGTTCTATTCTACGCAAACCATCTATAATTACAAGACATCCATCAGAAAGCGAGCAAAAGACCTCACCACTTTTGATGCAGCCATCAACCAACTATGCAATGTGATAGGCTAATAAATGGCAGGAAATTGGGAATGTTCCTCTTCTTTCAGCCATTTTCTTTTGCACATTCAAGAAATAGTTGCATCTTTGCCATTACATAAAAGTTGTAACACTAAAGATGTAATGGCGTATGAAACTAAGTAACAAGAAATTAGCAAATCCTTTCAGTACTCGAAGGTAGAGATTCACAGTTTGAGAATATAGTTCAGTTCTTCACAGAGAACCAGTTCTCGCTTCTGAAAGCTATAGCCAAGGATAGCATTGTTGCCCAGCCTACATCTGGCAAGTTCATCAAGGAGCACAAGCTGAGCGGAGCCAGCAGCGTAAAGGCTGCCATCAAGATCCTGGAAGACAAGGTATTGGTATATAGAACCAATGAAGGATACATCATCTACGACAGATTCATGGATCTGTGGTTAAAGAGAATATAAACACATTCTCTCATAGAAAGCCGTACATCTTACAAAGATTATCACAATGAGATTATCCGACAATCCTTATGCTTGGGATGCCCAGTAACCTTTAGGTCACATGAAGACCTCTTTAGATTTTTTAGACCACATAAGCACTATTTTCGACCATTTACCCTTCTCAAAAGGCACTTTGTCACTAACCTGGCAAAATACCATCTTGCATGAAATGAGTTTTTTATCTACCTTTGCAGAGCAGTCGGCTTCCTAATTCGCGCGCAAGAGGATAACGACTGCTAAGTATTTATTCACATAATGTATAATTGTCTATGAAAAAAGAACTACAGAGAAAAATTGCCTTGAGTTTGGGGCTGGCACTGTGCGTAGCATTGTCTGCAACGGCTCAAGAGGCCAATGAGTTTCAAGCAGAGAACACACAAAGCAGCTGGTATCTCGGCATAGGTGGCGGCTATCGTTTCAACAAGATGAGTTACTCCGACCTGGACAAGGACGACTTTCCATCCAACAAAATGACAGGCAGCGGCATCTTCTCCATCTTTGTGAATGGAGAGTTCGGTAAGAATCGCCAGTTTGGCATCCGCCCTCAGGTAACATTCCTTAATAGAGGAGGAAAGCTATCAGGCATATTCGGGAACGACAATGCGTATGAGGAAAACCAAATCAACAATATCTTCTACACGATCAAAGCCCACTACATCGACCTGCGCGTGCCTCTCATCTTCAACTTTGGCAAGGCTGATGCCAAAATACGCCCATACGTATTTGTTGCACCAGTATTCGGTCTGTGCACTGGCGGCAACATCAAGCTACAGGCAGACATGGAAGACTACAAATACGCCGGCTATGACATGGACATCACCAAAGCCAATCTCAACTCGACTTATTTTGCAGGACAAGCGGGCATCGGTGTGAAATTCGCCATTCCTGTTGCCGACACGAAATGCTACATAGGCTTAGAGGCTGCTTACGAATATGGTTTTACCGACACCTACGCAGGAAAGGAGAAAGACAGCAAAGCCAACGATATCTTGCATCTCTACAACGATGACTACCAAATCGACGGCAACCGAAAGTTCTCCGGTATAGAGCTACAGGCAACACTTGCCATTCCTTTCGACATTTTCAAGAAGAAACCTGCCAAGACGGAGCCAAAACCAGAGCCGGTAGTCCAGGAAACATATACCGTGCCAGCTGCCAAACCCGAGAAACCATGCTACACGCTGGAGGAAATCGACGAAATGATGGCAAAGAACAAGTCGGTAGACGGCAAGACCATCTGCGCCATAGATGCCATCACCTTCGAGTTCGGAAAGAGCAACATCAAGCCTGAGTCATACGATTATCTCGACAAACTGGCTCAGACTCTGAAACGCAGCAACCGCCACGTAGAGGTAAAAGGACATACCGACAATGTGGGTGGCAACGAATTTAACATGAATCTCTCACGCGACCGCGCCAAGGCCGTGGTAGACTATCTTGTAAGCAAAGGAGTCAACCCAGACAAGCTCACCTACAGTTACTATGGAATGACACGTCCACTATCCGACAACGACACTGAGGAAGGACGTGCCAAGAACCGCCGCGTAGAGTTTACTATTCAGAACAACTAAAAAAATAATAACATGAAGAAATCAATGACATATAAGATAGGTACACTGGTGATAGGTCTAACCGCCATGCTATTCACCTCGTGCCTGAGCGATGGTGACGACACCATGGTACTGGAAAAGGGAGAGAAAAACGAGTTCGTCGATGGCGACCAAACCGTGGTTGTTGGTACCAATGAGTATGCCGACATCGAGAACGGAGGCTTCACACTCTACGTACCCAAGGGCTCCGTGCCAAAGACCAACTCTGGCGACAACGGACGAGTGGCTTTCTCCATCAGCCACGTTGACATACCCGACCTTCCCTGCCAGCTGCCTGCAGGGGCCAGTGTAGTAGGAAAAAACAGCATAAAGATAGAGCCTATGAACTTCACGTTCAACAGCCCTCTCGTGCTCAAATGCCCCACAGGAGGCAACACCAACTACGTATTGCTGCGTTACAATGACTATACCAACAGTTGGGAAGTAGTACCATTCTCCTCTCGCAACGCAGACGGCACCTCCAATGTGTCACTCATTGAGACTGGATACTTCGTGTTGGTGGAATATCCACAACAGACCACAGAAATGGGTGGAGTCCGCATATTACAGAAATATATAGACAACGAATATTTCTACTACCTCACTCTCACCCCTGTCAACGGCAGTTCAAAAGACGCCAAGATGATTGCCTTCTCACCCAACGGATCGCCCCTGTACATGGCATACGTGGCAAGAGGTGAATACAAAGCCGTGCTGTCTCGCCAGAAACGCAGCCAGTTGAACTCAGCCACAGAAATGGAACAATATTCTTCTGTCATCAGAGTCAAAGTAACCGACAAACTCATCGCAGGCACAGGTGGATATGACACATATACAGGATGGACAGACATTAAGCTGGACAACATCTCATGGAGCGACGGACGTTCTGACGCATGGGGCGCCATCACCACAACATACGGAACTGGCAAGTTCCAAGCTACTCTCACATGGGTCAACCCATCCGAAGCCGAACACACAGACTACGACCTGCACCTTTATGGTCCAGATAACTTACATGTTTTCTTCACCAACAAGAAACAAGGCTGTTTCGAACTCGACCGTGACTGGATATCCAATCCTGGCAATGCTGTAGAGAACATCTATAGCGTGAGTGACAATTTCACTCCAGGACAATACCAAGTAAAGGTTCATCACTACAATGGTGTTGTGGGCAGACGATACAACTGCCGTGTGATTATCAATGGAGTCGTTGTAAAATCTGTATCTGGTGCCATCGCAACCAACAAGCAATACGATGACATCTACTCTTTCAACGTAGAATGACAAACTCTATACCCATAAAGAGGGTGTGCCATGTATTTATGGCACACCCTCTTTTGCATCTTGATAAAGATTAGATTTTATTTTCAAAACTCAACATCACCAATTAGTATATTTTCGATAATGAACATACGGCGACGATGCTTGCTCGAAAAGCACAATATCGTTTTTTAGATAATAGATTCCGCAGTGACAAAACAAATCCATATCCCCATCCGCATTTTCTGATAAATAGAAATACCAT
>ERZ1026846.499-NODE-499-length-30394-cov-7.798840_pt1 | contig 30394 bp, 33 predicted proteins | sample MGYA00380153_ERZ1026846 | MGnify/ENA primary metagenome ERZ1026846 (study PRJEB33269, sample SAMEA4719789) | human gut metagenome | biome: human-associated habitat; feature: organic feature; material: feces | place: Cameroon | collected 2013-10 ...
CTTGAACGCAACAGGAAACGTTACTGTCTTTTGGACTCTGTCATATCCACCCTGTATAATTAGCGGTACTGCACCGCTTAGTTTCACCCACCATGCATTTTCATTGGAGACATCACCTGCGATAACTCCGACACCAGGTTCGTTGATAGCCCCAATAGCCGTACGCACTTCCGCTGCTGTCGCTTTACCAAGTACTCCGCGCATGAATTCTGACAGACTGGCAAGAGATGCTGCGTTTGCTCCTGTGAAGTAAGGTAATTTATCAACCGATGGACTGAGTTTGCCTAATGCTTTTAGTGCGGTAGTTAAAGTAACTTCGATATCAACATTATCACTTCCATCAAAAGAAGCAGCCTTACCCGTCAGACAATCTCCAATAACGCTGATGTATCTAGCCGTTTTCAGCTTAGTGGCAGATGCTGCATTTCCCGCAATGCCATTAGCATGGGATTGGGCGCTTTTGTTATGATTTGCAAGCGTATCATCTCCGGCTGCTTTGTTAGCATCAATAGCTTCTTTCAATCGGGCATCGTTAGAGAAGAGCTGACTTGCCATGTCGTTTTCCAGTTTATAATGAACCGGATCAGATGAGATTCGCTGCGGAAATCCGTCGGAATTGAAGTCAAGAGTATCATTGATTCCGTCTGTTGGTCTTGTCACATTCCCCACCGAAGCGGGAAAATCAGTTTTCCATTTATCAAGATATTTTGCCATGTCTATTCCTCCCATTTAGTAATGGACGAACCATAGGTATATTTCCCGTCAAATCGGATTTTTCCATCCCATGAAAAGCCTAGATACACATTGAGTCCCAAATGTGCCGGCTTATAATAGATGATTGTATTCTGCATCTGTTTCAAATCCTCTGTATTAGTGGATGTAGTGTAGATATTGAAATAGCACTTGTCGTTATGTTCCTCGATGTATCCATATCCGTAGGCATTCACCACTTTCCCTAAAAAAGATACCGTGCTGGTTTGCGTGCCTTGCAGCTTAATCAGCACTTTTTTACGCCGTTGTTTATAAGTATCTTCCGGGCCAGGGTGCAGATCCAGCACTCGTTCCCACATGGATAGTCCCCAAGTCGCTTTCTCGACGAAAAACTGATTCAGTGCATCGAGAATAGCATTACGGATGTTTTCATGCTCCCATGAGCACGCCTCACATACTGCACGGAAATGAGGATCTTTTTTTAGAAAAGGCGGCAGGTACTGCGTGATATCTATTTTGTCAGATGACCTTAGTAGGCTAGTCAACCTTAGTCACCCCCATAGTGCCGGCTCTAGGCAGGTATCCTGATGGAATCCTTACATTGCTGATACCACCGTTGATTTTTAGTGAGTCATAGTCTGAAATAGCACCACTATTAAGCAGTACCTTACCGACTTGGGCAATGGATACATAATCACTATCAAATCCACTATCTACCAAGTACGCATCCAGTGTATTTTTCAGCACAGACGCATAATCCTGTAAATATTCCTGATTGACCTTTACGTTAGCCGTCACGTTGATATTGAGATATGCCGGCGCCGTTACGGTCACAGTGGCACCGATGGGCCGTACCGTCTCGATATAATCAGCCACCTTTTTCTGTAGTTCCTGACTGGCTGCATTTTTATTGACGTCGGTAACCAACACCTTGACCGTGCCATTGCCGTTCCATAGGGGAATGACTTTCACATCCCCCACACCAGCTACGGAGAGGGCCCATTCCTTATAATGCATCACATTCCCCGACGTGGCAGGCGTTCTGACATGTACCAAGTACCGTTTCAAGAGAGATTCGTCGGTTTCTTCTTCAAACCCATCGTGGGTAGCATCCTTATTGATGACTTTCGACACCCCGGGAATACTCATAGGTACCTTGTCGATGGTGTTGGCCCCCACATTACCCGAAGTGCCGGCAATCTGCGCCGTGATTTTTACATCCACGGTCCCGTTATCAGCGATGGTACATGCTGCATCAGTCGTAAAATATACATTATTGTCGGTTGAAAATACGGAGCCCTGCGGAACGATGATCCCTTTGGTGCCGGTGATAGTCAGTGCCCCGATGGCTTTAACGGCCGGCTTCCTATCAATGCCGAACTCCGCGGCTCGAAGTGTCAAGTATTCACCCCATGATGTATCCGCAAAGGCAGCCTTATAGAGCTGCTCAATTTCGACTTCGCTCTTCGCAAACTCAAAGCTATTGGACGCCAACACATCATTTTCAAAGGTTCCTTCGATTTTCGACGCTTCAATCCCGCTTTGTCTTTGCAATTCCTGCAGAATTTCGTTCTGATCTCTAGCTACATACATTACGCACTCACCTCCCCATAGACCGTTGTCAGGTCAATCGTTACTGTCGCCTTTCGCCCTTCCTGTGAAAATGAAATATCATTGATGGATAGAATGTAGGGATTTACCATAAGGCATTCCGTAATCATTCGTTTCAGCTCGCTGATTCGTTCCTGTACTCCCATCACCAATCCTATAAATGGCTTGATTTCAATACCGTACTGCCACGAATAAGCAAGGTATGTATAGCGTTCTGTGGCCAATGCTTTATATACCCATATCTTGATAGCCTCTGTGCCTTCTAGCAGGATATGCTTCCCCGATTTGTCATACAGAAAACAATTCTTTTCAAAATCCCATGCGAATTCTTTAAATAACGGTAGATCCTGCGTATCAGAAGCAGCCTGAATAGTAGCATCGCTGGCCCCTACAAAAGGAAAGGCTTCACTCATAGTTTCACCCCGCTATCTGCTATCCAATATAGCTGATTTCCTTCCAGGTTCTTTGAACCTTCCAAAGGGATCACCAGGACGATAGTTCCCGGCTTTAGCGTATCCGTCCATGTCTCATCGTTATCAATAGGATGATTGTGGCTGGCGTATTCCGCATAACCGCCACCACCGCCACGATAGGACGTCTCGCCTACCATGTGCCTGGTATAACCGGGCATGAGGTATCTGGAGATATAAACATCTTCCTTGTGGAGCTGGATAGTGTTGACATCAATAGCGATATCGGGAGGCGGCGATCGCACGATGCCCATCTGAGCCATTTGCACCTGCTCGTCTTTCCCTGCCTGGTGCATCAACCCGATCATGCGATTGGCCGACTGCTCGATAGTTGGAATTTTATCCGCCATTGGCTCCCGCCTCCTCTTTGGTCATAATGTTTTCAAATTCCAGTTCCAGCTTCATCGTATGCATACCATTCTCAAAGATATGGCTATCACTCTTGATCCAAAACTGGCCTTTGAAATATTGCTCCTGCACGGCAATGGAATAGGGGGCTACCACCCGATAATCGCCCAGCATATCCAAGGTGCCGGTTCTATCAGGGCCTTTTAGCAACGATTCGATTTCCTGCTGTGCATTGGCTTTTGGATTGGTCTTATATACATCCTGTATCAAGCCATATTTTTTGATTTGCTCATCTTTGGATTGATAGCCGGTGGCATTCCCCTCTGCATCAGTGATTACGACCTGATTCACCATGTTTTCAATGCTTTCAGCAAATCGTTCATTCAACACATTGGTATACCCATTGGCTTCGTAGTCCTCGATGAGAGTTCCCTTTTCGACTACATCCAGCTTACTGCCGTTCATCAGCAGGGCGTATTTCTTCTTGGTTTGCTTCGCCGCCTCGGTATAAGCCATGAGAATAATCTGATAGCCAGATTTCCTGACAGCAATGAAAGAAACGGGCGTCCCTGTAGCAAGGATATTGCCCGTTTCGATTCCCAGTTCATTGCAGACCGATGCCGTAATACTTTCCGGTGTCATATCTGTAAACTTACGTGTAGTTTTGCTTTTATTCAGGATAAACAAATTGTCATAGGCAGTGGCAGAGACTTTAGACGCCTGCACGTCCCGTTCCAGATGAAATATATGCCCATGGAAGCGAAGCGTGCCGTCCTCATCGTACCCATACACCGTATCGCCATTATCCAATGGATGATTGGGCAAGTTCGGGTCCCTATAATCTTGTACCACGTCAAATACCAGCCGGCGGGCTGCCTGCAAACGGGACCCCGACCACTCGATGCGGCTGATTAGCTGCGTGATGTCATCTACATGCTGAGTCTTTTTCCCATCACTATCAGTCGTTATGTATTCGTGCTTGACAATCATTTGATGATCAACCTGCCAATCTTATCAGCATTATTGATAGCCAAATCTTTCAGATCATTGCTTTGGGCAATACGACGCCATTTGTTGGCCTGCCCGTAGCATTTCTTGGCTACGTCCACCACATCCTTCGCCTTTTTCAGTTTAGCTGCCGAATCTGCTTTTTTGTCCGGCGATGGTCTGTCTTTCAAGCCCGTGGTCTTATCTACCTGCTTATTGTTGTTGGCAAGTGGCGTATTCAGATCCTTGTACTCGGTGAGAGTCAAAGCGTAGTAGATATCCCGACTTCCATCCTGTTCTTTGTAATCGAATTTCATGATACCGGCCATAAGGTTGACCGGCGAATCAGTGATAATGATTCTGACAGGCTTTCTGCTTTCCTTCCACTTCCTTAGTTTTTCGACGAAAAAAGACGGTTCGAGTGCATCCCCAACTACGAAGGGGTAGTCATGTACCGAAGCTGGGAAAAAACACTGAAAAGAAATCCGTTGCGCCTGAGGCAGCCCAAAGACGAGTGCCTCGCCTACCTGCTCGACATTGACAACCTTATTCCCCTGCCCGGTAGATACCTCGTATACACGCGGCGTAACAGGCAGCGTGACTTTTTCTGTTTCACAAGAAAGAATGATCTGCCGCTTCGCGCTGCCTCCACCTAAGATTGCGGAGGCAATATTTAACGCGGTACCAAGTGCTCCCCATGCTTTCATTACGCACCTCCGTAGTTTGCATAGCCCTGTTCGAGGGCTCTCATGATGGTATAAGCGATTTTGTCCATATCGGCTTCGTTTCGCACAACGAACGTATTTCCCGTAACCATGACAGAGTTCCCAGATGCAGTCGAATTCTGTACTTCACGGGAAATGATCTGTGCTGTTTTCCCCGCCGGATAGATCCGGCTGCCCTGCGGCAGGTCGATGAGTTCGCCGCCGTGTTCATTGATTTGGGCCAAACCGCCAGAGAAATGCATATCCCCTACGGCGTCCATCGGCACGCTGTCACCGACACGCACAGCGCCATCGCTTCCAAAAGAGTAATGGCTCATAGCACTGGCAGAAATCTGCGAAACTTTAGAGGAAATCGGTGCCATGACGTTTGCTTCAAACCATGCTGCTGCGCCGCTCCATGCACCCTGCACTGTGCTCCACGCATCCGTAAACGCGGAGCCGATGTCAGCTCCCGTAGTCCCTGCGCTGGCGTCAATAGGATCCCAGACGGAAGCATCATACCAGCCCGCCACATCGCCCCACTGTCCTTTGATGGACTCGACGGCTTCCTGTCCGTGCGCCTTGAGTCCGTCCCAGACGTTATTCCACAAGTCTCCGATCACCTTCGAGCGTTCTTCCGTTGCCTGCTCCATGGTTTTAGTGATGTCGTCATAGTCCTCGTAGGTCATACCGCGGGACGCATTGTCCCGATACATGGCCGCTTCCTTCATGGACTGCAGACGGTCTGCACCAAAAGTGCCATTAGCAAGACCGTTCCCGATATAGTTACCGAAAACGCTGCCACCCAGTCCACCGATAATCGAGCCTATCAGTGCGCCGGGAACGGCCCCTATGCCGCCAAAAGCACCTCCGATGGCCCCGCCGGCCAGCGCGCCAGCTTTGGAACCGGCATACATGCCGGCAAGTGAGCCGCCTGCCTTTAGAGCTGCAGCGCCACGTTCTTCCGGCGCTGCACGGTAAACCTCGTAAGCAGAAGTGGCAAGAGCAGTGCCCATCATGACGCGTCCGAAGATTTTTCCGTACCGAGCGGCTTTCCCTGCATCCATCTTCCCATCCGCTTTTGTGCCGGGGATAGAGCCAGCTCCGCCGATGCCTGTGCCGCCAGAGCTTACCGTACCATTGACGATAACCGTGTTGGCAGACACCACCATGTCATTTAATGCACCGTTCCTGCCACCGGCAATGCCTCCAGTCTTAGGATGCAGTACACTGGAGACAGCATCGACGCCGTTCTTCGTCAACTTTGCGATCTTATAGAGCGCCCCGGCCAGTGCCCCTCCGGCTAGAACGGAGCCTACGCCATCAAGCTGCAGGAACTTGTTCTTCAGATCGACAACAAGCGTCCCGACTATATCAAATACGTCACCAAAATCCAGCCCGTCCTTGATATTTTCGTTGAACCGATTTAAGAGCTTCGTACCCTCCTGCGCCAAATCGCGAAGGCCGCTAGATACGTGGCCACTCAGCAGGTTTTTCGTCAGCCCGTCCCATGCGCTGGAAAGATAGGTCAGATCGCCCGCCAAATTATCCAGGCGAGTCTTTGCCATCTTATCCGCGGCACCGCGTGAACCGTCGATGGCTTTCGTCAGCCGTTCGAACTTGTCATCCGATTCGTTGACGATAGCCAGTAAACCAGACATGGCTTCCTGTCCGGCAAGATCAGAGGCAACTTTGCCCTGCGTGGCTTCGTCGAGGCCTTTGAACCCTTTTCGCAAATCCAGCAGAATCTTCCGGAGCGGTTTCATCTTCCCTGTTGTCGTGTCGATAGCAGAGAACCCGCCATCGATGTGCTGGCTCAGGGTCGCCATCGCTTCTTTCACGTCTTTTGTCGGCGATACCAGACGAGTCATCAGTGCACGAAGCGACGTGCCAGCCTGCTCCCCTTTGACACCGCTGTCTGCCATTGCGCCAATAGCGAGCGCCGTGTCCTGGATGTTATAGCCAAGAGCCCCCGCAAGCGGCGCTACATACTTGAACGTGTAACCCATCTTTCCGACATTGGTATTAGAATTGGCAGCCGCTGCAGCGAGCACGTCAGCGAATTCACCCGCTTCATCAGCCCCCATTTTAAAAGACGTCATAGCGTCCGTTACGATGTCTGACACCGAAGCCAGGTCTTCGCCAGAGGCGGCAGCCAGATTCATGATGCCAGGAAGACCGCCGATCATTTCCTCAGTCTTCCAGCCCGCCATGCCCATATAAGTGAGCGCCTGCGCCGCCTCTGTCGTGGTGAATTTCGTTTTCGCCCCCATCTCCAAAGCGGACGCCGTGAGCTTCTGAAATTCTTCGTCTGTAGCACCGGAAATCGCCTTGACGCCGGACATGGTCTGCTCGAAGTCCATGTAGCTTTTCACAGTATTATAAATACCAAAGCCGACTCCCGCACCGCCAAGCATTTGCAGCGAAGTATTCATAAGCATGCCAGAAGCAAGCCCATCAAGACTGTTTTTCAGCTTGCCGCCCTTCTGCACCAGGTTAATAGCTACCTCTTTCGAACGTATGCTGTTCATCTGGTTCCTGATCCGGGTAATCGCAGACGTTGCCTTATCCGTCACGGATACTGCCGCCCGATGATTTCCCTTGATCCCAGAAAGTGCGCTGGCGGTCTTCTTGATTTCGGTCGCAGACTTGACAGCAGATGCCGCCAGTCTGCCATTGGCCGTCGTCAGCCGGTCGACCGCCGACAGCGAACCCACTACAGAAGTCTTAAACCCGGAGACGTTTTTCTTCGCTGTCTTGATGGCAGCCGTCATCTTATCCCGCATCTCGAGCGTTGCGCTCAATACATACTGGCTCATCCTATCACCTGCCTTGTCATGCCTACTGCGGCCAGTTTAGCCGCCCTCTCATCCTCTGCCTCCATAGCCGCATGGCAGAAAATCTTCTCGACCGGCGACAGTGAGAAGAAATAAGAGAGCGAATGACCATGGGAAACTAAAAAGGCCGCCGTGGCAGCCTCCCAGTTCCCTTCAATCAGTTTTTTGCGTCGTCGTGAACCTTTCGCACGATGTTTTTGCCATAACCTGCACAATCAAGAATAGCCCCGGCGATCCGAGTCATTTCGCCTGCATCAAACAGTTTACGCACAATATCCGTCGGTTCCACGCACCCATAGGCCTCCTGCAGCTTGGCGTCCTTCAGATTCGGGGATACTACGCAGTTCAGCACGAGATACGCATCCCCATCCCCCTCCGTAGCTCTGGATTCGAGCACCATCGCTGCCGTTGGTTTCTTTACCGTGATGACGCCGATGGATGTTTCCAGGTCATACGTTTCTTTTTTCGCCGCCGCTACGGCTTCTTTCATTTCGATCAGTTCTTCAATACTTACAGCCATTCTCATACCTCGCTATTCTACTGTTTCAATAAATTTTGCGTCCTCAGGAGTGAATCCTAATGGGAATTCCTTCTCGACCACTTCACCCTTCTTGAAATTCATCAGAGCAAGCTCATTAAAGAATACGTTATCAATGGACACGCGTTCCTTCTGTCCCTCTACGGCATCCGGATCATCCAGCAGCCCCACAAGCATAGCTCTCGGATCATGGCCATTTTTCCATTCCTCCAGATAGGCGTTAATGTTGCGGTTGATGACAGACTTGATTGTCAGCGTACCCGAACCGGTGAGGGACACGATTTTGGAGTCTTTGGAATTGCCGATCAGCACATCCTCGCGGTCTGCCGTTACCTTACATTCAAAGGATTCAATTTCAAAGAGAAGTTCCCCATCCCACCATACTTTTCCGTGGGAACCATTCCAGCGACGGCGGCCTCTATATTTCACATCTTCTGCAGCTCTAGCCATTATTCATTGCCTCCTACATTACATAGCAAATATAATTTTCAGATCTTCCATGGCATTGACCGGCTTCACACTGCCAGCCAGTACCACATTGGTACCGGTGTTATACTGGCGAATCTGCATAGCCGTCATAGTGGACGTATCTTCTCCATGGAGCTTAGCATAATTCGCCTGATACTGTTCATCGATGTCTACCGTGTTATTGCCGTCACGGTCAAGAACATTGCCTTTGATTTCATCGAAGTACACCAGAATAGCGGTGATGAAGAGCATTTTATGGTCATAGTCATTGATGACTTTGCCCACATAGTACTTCTTGAACGTATCACGGATATCATCGGTAATCATATCAACCGCTTCCATAATCTTGATGTATCGGAAATCTTCGCCTTTATCAGTGGTGAAGGTAGTCAGAGAATTGCATGCACGGGCAATCTTGACTCCGTCCCCATCCTGTTCATCAAAGAGAAGCAGCTGGCCTTTATCAATGAGAGAATCGATATCTTCATACTGTTCTACCTCTTCGACTTCGGTCAGCTTGAAATAGGTAGCAGAACGGTCAAGCGCAAGACCGGCCAAAATACCGGTGATACGAGCGGTGTACTGGAGAGCAGTGTAGGTGGTATACACCGGATTCCCCTTGGAATCGGTATCAGTCTTTACCTTGATGCCGCCGGTGCAGAAATTGATGATGCCTTCGTGGTCCGCTGCCTGATTAGCTACCACAGCCTTGAAAGTCTTTCTCTTGTTTCCGCGTTCAGACTTGATCCAAGAAACGATATCCTGCTGCTCCTGTTCAGTACTGTTCGGATAGCAGAGATAATTCCATTTTACGCTTTCCAGTTTTGCAAGGATACCGGCCAGTTTCTGAGTTGGTTCAGAGATGTCTGCTTTTGGCAGAGTATATACCAGGATGCGAAGCGGTGTCCCCAGCAAGCACTTTTTAATCAGATCTACGTTTTCCGCGGTCAGTCCTTCATCTGGGATGTCAGAAACATCGTTGATTTTGTAGTACTTGCTGACATCAGTTTCCTCATTTTTGAGGATCATCGCCACAATGCCTCGAGCGCTGCGCTTGATCGCCGTAGTTCCCTTGGTTTTAAAATCAATCAGTACCTGTGGCAATCCAAAAACTTCAGCTTCATTTGCCATATTGTTACTCCTTCCTTAAATTGAGCGTCAGCTCTTCCATCAGTTCAAATTCTTCCTGACTCATGTCAGCGTCCGTGAACTGTAACCGGAAAATATAATGCAGCACTTCATCATGGACAGTGGTTTCGGCTTCCGGAATGGTGATGGCTCTATCTTCTACATAAAAGACAGGGCGAATCGCCAAATCGAGAATCTGACCAATATCATAAATCTTCATCCGGTCAATCCGTCCGAATAAGTCCTCATCAGGAATATACTGGATGTCAATCTCGATATTGCGGTCATGATATACGCCTTCCCCATCCACCGTAGATGTGTAGGGCTGCATTTCGACATAAAAATAAGGCGCATCCGATTTCTCTACATTATCGAAGTGCACCTTACAATCTGGAAATTTGTTTTTTAGTAACGCCGTAAGCGTTTTCTTGAGACTTCTATAGGTAATCATGAAAGCAAATCCTCCATGATGGTTTCTGCATCCGCTTTGAATTGCCTTTCCGTTTCCGCCAATCCTTCATGAAGCATCTTCGCACCGGGAACGAACCGCGTGCGGCCCTTCTCATCCTTCGCCCACCCGCCCCCGCGCTTTCGTATGCGGTGCCCGAATTCTACGTGCCCCGCATAATGCGTATTGTTGTAAACTGTAGCAGCCCCCTTGGCGGCGCGGCCCCTATGCCAGCCGTTTCGAAGCGTACCGGTATCCACGGGTGTGTTGTCCTTGACACGACCGTTCAGAAGCTCCGCCTGCTGCGCGACGAACTTGTTTCTCTTAGCCAGTGATTGATCCAAAATGCTTTGCAACTTGGCATCCAGCTGGTCGAAGCCGGTGATTTCTTCGCCCATCAGGCCTCCTCCCCTTCCCGTTCTGCGTTAATTTCCTTGTGAGTAGGATAGTTCAAAGCCTTGCCGGCACGAAGCAGAAACTGCTGCTCCGCTGCCGTCTGAATGGCCAGAATGTCATTAGGCCGTATATCATACTGGGGGTCACAATCAATGCGGAGCTTTTGTGTCAACACATCGCCCCGATCGGACTGTTTCCCGGTCAAGCTGATTGCGTAGATGCCCAAATGGCAGGGAATCTCGTGATAGATTTCATCAATCCTATAGTCGTCGGCTCCCTCTGCATCCAAAGAAGCGACTTGCCTGGACACAGTCATGCGGTCATTGTACATAAACTGTTTCAGCAACCGCTTCATTCCTACGAATTCCATGGCTGCCTACCTCCCACCTTGCGGAAACGGTTCAGCTTCGGCTTCAGGCTTTCAAAATCTGCTTCATGGGGATTTCCAGTAAAAGATACATCAGATACTGCAAAGGTAAATTCCGTATCATTCTGTTTTAGAGATTTCAGTGGTGCTTTTTCTCCTGAAGCCTCCGCATCCATCCATTTAGAAATAAGCTCCACCGCCGTATAAATCAGGCTATCAGGGAAATCCTCTCGGTGGCAGTAGTCCATCACATCCACTACAAACTTCTCCACGTACATTCGGAGCTTTGTATCGTTGATGATAGGCGTTTCTTCTACCATGCCGTTATAATCCCCTTTGACCTCCATGATTTTGTCATAAATGGCCGCATTGGCTTCCTCTTGAGAAATATATTTCATCGCATCACCTACTTTCTAGGGTATCAAAAAAGCACCTGCAGCTCGCAAGTGCTTTTGTTTAAAATATCGCTGTATCCCAAATTTCCTTATCAAATTGAGGAATTGCTTGCTTCGTTTTTATCGCACGCCGAAGTTTCTTCGCTGCTAATTTATACTCACTTGCAACAGGGTGTACAGGGTCTACTAAGGCAACACGGTCAAGCGAATGCTCTCCAAACATTTTTAGATATTCCGCTTCCGCACGAGTTAAATCTGCCATTTCCGGTTCAAGTTCAACGCCAAATTCATCTACAAGCACATTACCCCTCCTGCCTACGCCATTAATATCAAGCCAATAATAAGGTTAAAATACTCTATATCATCTGTTATTATAGCATAATTGCATGTTTGCGTTCCATCGGGATTGATGGTAATACTTTTTGCGAATTTTGTAGGCTCATAAATTTGCTCTAGCCCCATACTAAAAACTTCCGAAGCATTTACATATTCTTTGCCAATATAAGGGCTGATAAAATCATCCTTTTTGGTAACTTCATTGCTCTTATAATTACTCTCTGGGAATAAGTCTGCTAATTTTACGGGGTTCTCTGTTTCAGTTCTTTGCTTGATAAAATCTTTCGATATTTTTAAAGCATCAGAATTGAAAAACTCTACATAATGCCCTATTTCATGAAATGGGGTTGTTTTCCGCACTCCATTCATATGAATAGAAACATAGCTGTCACGATACCCACCGAATTTCGTAGCATAATGCCTCCCATCTGCCATTACAGCCCCGCCACAAAAGAACCCTCGCTTGGCTTTAAGCGTATACAGTTTTCTACCCGTAGAGTCCAAGTAATCCGCCCACGCTTTCGGATATACCGAAAATGCATCTCTCAGCATGGCTTTATTAACTTTGGAGCTACCTTTGGCCCATTGATCATCTCGAATAGTACCACCCATTTCCCTAAAGTTCCCGAAGATTTCTTTTAGTTTTGGCTTGTCCCCTAAATGCTGATCTACATTAAATAGCTGATTTACCATTTCCCCTATATGACATACATCAGAAACAGACCTGTTATTGAGTGGCTTTTGTGAGATGGTATCTTTGATGGATTGGACTGATAAAGGAGATTTAGTTGATTGTGGAAGAATATATTTTTTATACCAGACATCATACGTCATTTCCTTAGGTACATGTACCGTTTTCCCATTAGCCCCCCTAGCAGCTCGAGTGCCCTCTTCGCTATGCCAGCCTTTCAGGCTGCCAGCGATTGTACTTCGACAGTTAGGATGAAGTGGCGGTGCATTTCCACCAGGACGGTATTCATCAATGGAATAGACGTGACCGTCATGTGACCGGCATGTGCTGGATGTCCGTCTATCCAATGTAGCAATAAAACGGTAGTATTTCATGCCGGACTCTTTGATACTGTCAACGGCTGCACAGTTTTGAACATAGTTCATTTCCGTGCGTACCAACCTTCTCGCATTGGAGAGACCGGCATGCATTTTATCTTCTACCATTTTTGCCATCTGAGGGACGGACAGCCCGCGGTGCAGCCCATTCGACACGACTGTGCGAAGGACCGCGCCGAGCTGCTGGTCATTCTTCCAGATACGCTGGCTATAGGACTTTCCGCTCCACGGAGCAGCGGCGATTTTTTGTGCCGTATCGTCATCGATAGCGACATTCGCCTTCATGCTTCCCGTCCGTTCTGCCACGTCATAAATGCCGTGGTAGAAACGATCCTTATAGACATCTATCAGAAAGTCCGTCATGCGGTCTTCTGTCTTGCGTCCCAGCCGGTCAAGAGCCTTCAGCGTTTCTGCATAGAGCTTATCCAGACGCGAAATGCGGCTTCGCATAGCGAGGGTGTCCAGTTCCTCCGACAGAACGCTGCCGTTCTCGATCCCCTGCAGGTATTCTTCCAGGCTCATCCGCCAGACGCGATATTCATCGCCCGTCAACAGTCTGTGCGCTTCTGCCATAGATAGTTTGTTATCTTTCGCGAAGCGCCCATACAGAGCAGCGATGTCCCTTTGGATGTCAGCCAGAGCCTGCTCATAATACGCCGCCAGATCGCGCTCTACGGTAGTCTGGCAACGATTGTGCCACGCTTCCTCGTAGGCAGTGGCTCTAGCCGCCCAGTATGCTTCATTCTCTGACTGCTTATCCATCATTAGCCAACCTTATGCTTCAGGGCTACCATGCGGATAGCTTTGGATTCATATACACGATTCCAATTGGTGGCATCCGCCAGTTCCGCGCGAGTTGGGGATTCCGGGTTAGCTCTCTTTTTGTTAGTCCATGCTACTCCCCGTGGATGCATGATAAAGCAGCGACGGTTATACAGCATGTCAACGCCAGCACCGTCATCCGGGTCACGTTTGGTTTCGGTCTGCACGAAACGGACTGGAGAACCTTCGCCATAAGCAATAGCACCGGTACCAAAGAAATAGGTGGTGTATACGCCAGCAGATACTGGGCATCCATCATCTACAATGACACGGCGGCCCTGGTATACATCAAATTCCACATTGGTAGAATCTCTTTCGGTAGCGATGAGGTTCTTTTTCTTCAGGTATGCTTTGGTAGCAGAATGCATCACCGCAGCGGAAAGCTGATCCTGTGCATCGCCCATGAGCTGGAGGGTATCGATGACTGCAGAGGCAGAAATGTTGGCAGCTTCCCCTTCCAGTGCAGAAATATCCAGAATATGGTCTTTCATGGAAGTAGAAGCGAATACGCCAGCAAGGATATTGATGAGTTCCTTCTGGTACTGTCTAGCCCAATAGCCTGCTACCAAGTCGCCAATAGCGGCCATCGGGTCCTTACCAGCCAGTGCAGCAGACAAATTGGAAGCACTCCATTTCTGTCTACGCATGATGGTAGTGGATACATCTTTCTTGGATGTGATTTTCTGTGCTTCGATGGTCTGTCCTTCTACGATGTTGTCAGCGTCTCCCTGCAGATCTTCGAAGAATGGCATGTTGTGAGTACGTGCTGCTTCGCTTGCCAGGGCATCGAATGCCGGGCTTCTAGTAATAATACCGGAATTGAAAAATGCAGATTTCTCCATGGTTTTCTGCACTACGTATGGATTAAACAGTTCCGGGACGATGATATCGGAAATAGTAGTTCCTGCCATTTGTATTGTCTCCTTTTAGATTAAATAGTTACTCCGGCGGCCTGTGCGAATGCTTTGGCCTGTTCCGGGTTTTCTCTGAGCAGTCTTCCCTGTTCAGTGAGGTTAAACGTATCTTTTGCGAATGGATTGGTGCTGGGGTTTCCGTTTCCGCCTTTTGGGTCATACTTCGGGTTAGGGCCGGCCTGCTTGAACAAAAATGCTTTGTTCTTCTGCAGTTCCTTCAGCTGTTCGTCCAATCCGGTGATTTTTCCATCGTCACCAAGGATGAGTTTTGTTTTGTCGAACAAGCCAGAAACGATATCCACATCCTGCGCTTTGTCAACAATAGCCAGTTTGATAGCGTCATTGATACGGAGTTCTTTCATCTTCGCATCGGCTTCTTCCTGTGCCTTCTTGTTGGCATCCTGCAGGGATTTAATCTGGGTCTTCAATGCGTCCAGATCACCTGTAGACTTTTTGAGGATTTCCAGTTGTTTGTCACGGTCCGCTACCGTGGCGGTTAAGGTCTTCTTTTCCTCGTTGACCTCATTGAAACGAGATTTGGGTACATACGCACCATCTAAGAAAGCAGTCAGCGCTTTTTTCGCTGCTTCCTTTTTATCGGCCGCGATGCCCAATTCAACAAATAATTCTTCCTGATTCATAAAATCCTCCTCCGGTTTTTACCGTGGTTCACCTGCCACGTTAGGAAATAAAAACTAGTCATCTTTCTTGCCATCCAAATCCCCGCCATAGGGATCAGCCTGCGCATCCTGCTCTTTGCGTTCCTTTTCGATCTGTTTTGCTTCTGCTTCTGGATCATCCACGAATGGATGGCGGGATAAGATCGTCTTATTGGACACAATGCCCACGGAATTGCTGCACATGGTCACAAGGTCAGAGTCATTTTTAATGGATGTTCTCGTCCAGGTCTGTACGATGCCTGCTGTGTCCTTCCCATACTGCCGCAGTATCGCATGAAGCAATTCGTCGAATCCCATGCGGAATTGGACTTCCATTTGCCCCGCCTTGAGCTCCAGCAGAGAATAAACGAATTTCATGGCTTCGCCGGAAGTCTTATCCAGTCCCTGCTGCTCCGGATCTACCCCCTGCCCCATGGTAAAGATCGCCTTTCGGGTGATTTCCAGCATCTTATCTCTGGCTTCTACCGGAATATCGATATTTAGAGTGGATACACCGGACGAATCTCCTGTACCTGCAGATTCCACGGAAATGGTTTTGTAGTATTTCAGGTTCTTCAGGAATTCGTTTAGGTCTTCCCCGCCGTAATTGGTCAAAATAAAAATGACCTCTTGAATATCCTCCAGGTCATTCATGAAACCGCTTAACGTTTTGTCATAAGCGTCTATCAGCTTTTTGATTTTATTGAGGTCACTGGTGGCTCGTTGATTGTTGCGGAATGGGATAAACGGCACCCGGCCGAAGTTATGGATAAACTGGTTATCCGCTTCAGACAATCCCGCATTGTAAAAATCAGCAAAGCAGCCATAAGGGAATAGCCTATCCATCGTTTCATCCGATTCCGGGATTCGGTAGGCCTCACATTCCCGGTCATTCCAATACTCATAAACCTTGTAGGCGTCACCGTTATCATCGTACTCCCGATACACGCGGAGCACTGCCAGCAGATCATGGGATAATTTGGGCGACCAAATCGGGATAATCTCCTCACTGGGTACTACGGCATACTGAAACTTCCCATTCTCATCAATCCAGTAGTGCATCCATCCGACTCCTGCATTGGATGCATTGGTGGCCAGCTCTTGGATTTTGCTTGCATAACCGCCTCCCAGTGTATCAGTAATCACCTTATTGACGTCATCGCTATGTGTATCAAACAAAGGCGGAACAGTAAAAAGATAAGATACCTTCTGATCCACCAGCAGACTGTAAAAGCTCATGGGGATTCGATTGTCTGCCGTGCGCATGGGGTTCTCGATATCACCCTTTGCCTCTTTCTCCTGCCTGCTGGGAGCGAATAGGATATCATTCAGGTTGTTGTAATACCTGTCAGCCGTCAGGGCCTGCTTTAAAAATTCGCCGTGACCGGTGACATATTTTTGTATCATTTTTCTAGCTACGGTTAAATCCACATTCTCACCTCCTTAAAATCTTCACTCTAGCCCTAGCCATTTCATTCTGGCAGGCGTATCTCGTGGCATCGATGGCGTGGTTGTCTGCGTCAGGGTAAGCAGAAATAAACTGCCCCTGACGATTTCTCTCGTATTCGTAGCAGGTAAATTCCCTGTATGTGTTCGGGCACCTGCGCTTATCGATGTATATCTTTCGCCGTTCCTGCAGCCATTTGATGCCGTAAGCTACACTGTCAGGCCCTTTGCGACATCCGATAATGTTGAAGCCCATGTCACGTATTTCGGCAATGCTCTTTGGTTCTGCAGAATCGGCAATAATAGGTACAGTGAGGTGCTTGGCACGCAGAATTTGCGCTACAGCGCGGTTCGTCAGTTTCTGCTGGTATACTTCATCAAAGATATACAGCTCCTCCTTCTTAGCGTCATAGTGCATCTGAACGAACGCCAGAGGATCCACCGCAAAGCCGAAGTCCAGCCCGCAATGCAGCCTGTCGAATTGTGAGATCATCTCCTGGCCCATGGCCATGTCCTCTACATTGTCAAAGACGGCGCCGCCGGTCCCTGTGACTTTCCCCAGATACTCATGCTCATAGCTCTTTTCATTCTTCCCCTTCAGCTTTTCCGCTTCCAGCAGGAACTGGCTGCCTAGCCATTCCTTCGGAACCTGCAGGTAGGTGGAGTGGTGGATCAACCTGTCTGTATCATCATAGAGCTGTTCTTCATTCACCCAGTTATTTCTCGACTTCGGCGGGTTGAAAGAGCAGAACTCCCAGTATTTATCACCGCCGCGAAGCAGCGACTGGTTCAGGTTCCGGATCTCTTCCATGCCGGCGAACTGGTCGAATTCTTCGAACCACACCACACCGATATAGCCAAATGGCGGTTTGATGGACTTGAGCTTCATGGGATCATCATCGCCCATGAAATAAATCTTCTGCCCCGTATGCTTCAGGGTGATTTCTGGCGGAGAAATCTTTGTGGAAAACAAACCATTAAGGCCCATAGCATCGATACCCCATAGCACCTGCGGATAAACCGATGTCTTGATGGTGTTCCCAACCTTTCGAAGTACGACCGCATGGCACTTAGGATTTTGCAAAAGCAGGATAGGCAGCATGACACTCACAAAAGAGGACTTCGTACTGCCACGGCCGCCTTTCATCCAATAATGGGTATGACGGTGGTGAATGATGTCTTGGAAGACGGCATCAAAAGCAGGCCCCACATGGTCCGCTACGTTAATCTCCATCATCCCCTCCTCTTTCAAACTTGAATGTAATGTGCGCCTCACCGTCAGCATCTTCCGGCCTGTCCAGTCCGTAGCGCTTCGCCAGCTGCACCGCTGCTTTGATACGATCATTAGCCCCGATTTGCTTTTTCATGGTTTTTGCTTTGCTGCGGCCGCCGCCAGTCCCTTCCACGACAACGACCTCCTCTTCGATTTCGCCGCGCATGGCCGAGGTGAGATAGAGGAGCACTTCGCGGGCATCGGCGATCTGCGCGTCCTCGAGCTCTTTCAACCGGGCCTCCAGTACTTTTCTGACCGTAGGTTTTCGTAAGTTTTCACGGCCCATCACATCAGCATTGCGTGATTTATAGCCTGCCCGTCTAGCGGCTTCCGCCGCATTTCCCGTCTCGATATATGCGTCTACGAACCGCCGCTGCTTCACCGTCAGCGACTTCATCCACTGTCACCACCTCACTTCTCGAAAATAGCAGCAAAAAAGCCCGCGTTGCCGCGAGCCTTTTGCAAAGGAGGAAAACGATTTACAATGCCTTTTGCCCAATTCCTTTTCTATAGTTTAACACATTTTTATGTTCAGTCGTGTTCAATCATGTTCAATAGTGTTCAATCTTTCTTGAATCAAGCCCAATCCCTGCTCGAGTTTCAGATACAGACTGGTCCTGCTATAGTGCAGCCGGGCGGACATCTCTTTCCAGCTCTCCCCGAGGATATAGCGGTGCCACAGGATCTGCCACGTCACCCCATCGTCCCTGACCGTGTTGATGAGGGCTTTAGCCCGTTCCATCATGTCTTCCAGCTCGTTCTGTGCGTCCGCGAGCTTCTGCCGCTCTTCTTCGAGAGCTGCCAGCGTGGCATCGATGGTGGATTTGTTCGAGGTCTGCACCCGCTCGGTGAAGGCGAGCCCTGTCACCGATTCTGCCCGAACCGTATTCTCCGCCAGCGCCTCTCCCATGCGCCGCACCTTCCTGCGCTTTTCCCGTACCATTTCCAGAAAATCCTTCGCTTCACTCATCTATCTGCCTCCATCTTTCACCTTATGTAAGATATATTTGTTTCCGGCCCTTACTTTCTCGATCACCAGATCATTTTTCACAATCCGGTATCCTGTGGCGGCCATGATTTAGTGAACCGCTGGAGTGCTTAAACCGCACGCCGACATACTCAGACTTACTCACATAGACCTCGCCGCTTCTATCGCTTCTGATTTTCAGATCGCACCACAGAACATAGCCCGCCTCCTCTAGCATCCTACGTACCTGTAGCATCGCCGTAAAAGCGGCCGCTCTTTCTTGCTTTCGGATATTTCCCAAAGCTTGATCATATGTCGGGTCCTTATGATTGCTCACATAACGCTTCATTCCTGCCTTAGCCATTAGCCCAAACCTCCACAGATACTGACGGTCACTAAAATACCAAGGACTCCGATGAAGGCGACCCCAAGGACAAGAGCCGCGACCTCCGGCTCGTCTTTCTGCGCTTCCAGTTCTTCGATATATTGATCGATTTCTTTATCTTCCACCATTCTCACCTCCTCGTACCAATTCACCGACAGCCGCCATCATAGCGTCCTGCCCTTTTTTCTTTGTAGCCAAAGCCCGCATCACCGCCTCGTCCATCGTACCCTTAGCTATCAGGTGATGGATGATAACGGGCTCTTTCTGCCCCTGACGGTCCAGTCGGGCATTGGCCTGTAAATACTGCTCCAGGCTCCACGTAAGACCATACCACACGATGATATGACCGCCCGCTTGTAGATTTAGCCCATAGCCGGCGCTGGCCGGATGGGCCAGTAGCATCTTGATATGCCCCGCATTCCACGCGCGGATATCCTCTGCGTTCTTCAGCTCTCTGGCTTCCTTGAATTCCTCCAAAATCCTAGCTAAGTCATGGCGGAAATTATAGAACACAAGAACCGGACCACTGGCAGCGTCTATGATTTCCCTTAACGCCGCCAGTTTAGCCCGGTGTACTTCCACCACATTTTTCTCATCGTCATATACCGCCCCGTTAGCCATCTGAAGCAATTTATTACTTACCGCTGCGGCCGCGGTAGCCGTTATCTCCTTCCCTTGCAGCTCCAATACACAGTCCTTCTCCATCTTCTTGTAGACCACCCACGCTTTGGCATCCAGTACTACATGAACCTCCACCGGTGGAAGCCTCTCAGGAAGCTCCAAATAATCCGACGCCTTCATAGAAATACAGATATCCTTGATACGGTCATACACCTCTCTTTCTGCTTCCTCGTTTCGGATGCGGTAGCTATACACGATGGGGCCGTTCTGTTTATCCGGTATGAAATAGTTATTTCTGTACTCTGTAATTGTCTTCCCCAGCCTATCGCCCCCGTCCAGTAAATAAATCTGCGCCCACAGATCCATCAGGCTGTTTGGCCTTGGCGTACCTGTCAGGATAATGACCTTACTGAAGCACGTCCGTACCTTCTTAAGCGCCCTCCAGCGTCTTGTCTTCGGGTCCTTGAAACTGGTACTCTCGTCGACCACCAACATAGTAAAAGGAAGCTTCCAATTGTAGTACCGTATGAGCCACTCCGTATTTTCCCGGTTAATGATATAGATATCGGCCTCCGCGGCCAAAGCCCTTATACGCTGCTTTTTTGCCCCTAGTACGGTACTGATGCGTAAGCCCTTGAAATCCTCCCACTTGCCCGCCTCGGCCTGCCAGGTAGCCTCTGCCACCTTTTTAGGCGCGATGATCAGAACCTTGTCAACTTCCAGAAGATCATAGATTTCTATCAGTATGGCCATCAAAGTGATCGCTGTTTTCCCCAGCCCCATATCCAGAAATACCCCCGTGCCATGGTGGGACAAAATATGGTTAATTACGTTCTGTTGATACTTGTGTGGGACAAACCGCATGATCACGCCTCCTTACCCGTAAACCCACGAAGGCCTTGACCGTCTTCTTGTTGTCAATGGTTACCACCAGACAGCCCAGTTTTCGGAGCCTCCTCATCACAAACTGTTGTAAGGCCCTAGGTTTCTTATGAGGTGCCTTCAGCTCTACAAACCAGAGAACCCCGCCCGGTAGTATAACAATCCTGTCGGGCACCCCTGCCATTCCGGGGGATACAAATTTCAAGCTTTGCCCGCCTTCCCGGCTGACAATTCTTGCGAGATATTTGTCAACTTTGTTCTCGTCTAGCATCTTCATTTTCCTTTCTGTCAACGGTGTCAACAGAAAAACAGGGTTTTACTTAGATAGGGCGAATTATAGAATTTATAGAGTTTATAGATACTATAAAGGTCTATAATTCCTATAATTTCAACATCTCCATAGAAAAATCGTTCACACTGATCACACCTATAGTTTTCCTCGATAACTACTAGCCCCGCCGCGTGATCAGAGGGTGTGAACGCACTTTTTATTTCGTTCACACCTAAAAAACAATTTCGTTCACACCTTCCAAACTATTTGGGCTAAATATTGTAAACTAAGTGCTTCGATAGTAAGCCCTTTGAATCCCATATTCTCCCCCAAATCTCACCCGATTTCCTTCTTTCCAATCGGGCAGCGACTGCATAATGGCATTGAGCTCCCTAGCGTCCAGGTTCTTCATATCCTTCTTGTTTCCTTCCAGCAGTTCACACCATATTTCTAGGATGCAGACCCTACGCCGCTGTACCTTTCCCTTTTCCGCTATCTGCACCGGGTCCCGTAGATAATAGCGCCTGGAACCTATATCCAGGGTCTCCCAATCTTCCGGTAGCAAGGTATCCAAGTAAGACTGCACCAAGGCTTTCCGTTCCGCCCCCTCTGTATGCTCTTCTTGCAGCTTTCTCGCTACTTTGAGGCTTTCCGCGGAAAGCTCCAAGTCAAGGGTTTCCTTTTCCTGATACCACTGATATACCTCCGCCCACAGCTGATCGATATAGTCCCTATCCAGCTCGACTATAGGCCGCCCCATAGCTTCACAGGAAAGCGCCCAGAAGCGGCGGCCGCCGGTCCTATCCTTTAAGAAATCGGTCTCGTTAGTCGTAGCCGCAAAAACGCATTGGCGGGGGTAACTCTGATACCGACGACCATAGGCCGCCCGATACTTGTCCTCGGTACGGGAAATAAAGGCCTTGACCTGATCATTTTCCGCCCTAGTGGCCGCCTGCATTTCAGAAAGCTCGATGATCGTATGACCTAGCAGCATCTCCATAGCATCCTTGCCTTTGAAAGACACCAGTGAATCACAGAACCAGCGGCCCCCTAGCCTGGCCAGCACCGTACTTTTACCGATCCCCTGCGGGCCCAAGAGTACCAGACAATAGTCGAACTTATACCCGGGCCGCATGACGCGAGTCACAGCAGCTAGAAGCCACTTCTCCGTTACCTCCCGGGTGTAGACGCTATCCTCTGCCCCCAGCCAGTCGATGAAAATACTCCTGGCCCGTGGCGTGCAGTCCCAGGTAAGCCCCGCCAGGTACTCCCTGACCGGGTGGAAGGCATGCCGCCCTGCCACTTCAGACAGCGCATCATCGATGACTTGACGGCTTACCAATTTGTAGGTGGTTGATAGATAGTTACGAAGCCCCGCGTCGTCAGTGTCCCTCCAGTTCAAATCCCTATAGTCTTCCCGGGTTCGCCAAGGGACTTTATGCTTTATCTGCATACGGGATGCAAAAGTGTTCGTACCTACCGCGTCTTTCAGGTTCTCGTCGTTTTCTAGTATCAGTTTGAAATTGAACGCATTAGGAAGAATTTTAGGGTGTTCCCCGTCACTCCATTCAAGCTTCGCTTTCCAATCTATGCCCTCGACCTTTTCTTCGCCAAAGGCCGCCCCCAGACTGGCCAAGCTCTCATTCCTTAGTATTTCCTTGACATCCGGATCGTTTCTGGCGAACTTTTTCATTGCGGTGAAGGATGGCAGCTTAGCAACCGGAGTGCCAGGTACTACCTCCTCGTCCTGGTCGCCATAGTAGTGAATCCGTACCAGATCGAAGGCATTACACAACCTGTTACCCGCCGGATCCGTGGCATGATGGGAATACATAAACTTATCATCGTACACCACCGCCCCGCCCACCGTACTCCCGGGGGCGTAGGTGTAGCGATCATCTTTCTCTGTCGGGGTATAGACGTTGGCCAGGAAGCCCCCAATCGCCCTAGAGATAGGGTAGGCCCTGCAGAAAGCGCCGATAACGCCCCCTTTCGTCAGCGGGTCCGCCTGTCTTCCCGTGGCCAGCTTCTTGATAACTTTGGATTCTCTAGCACTGGCCGGCCAGGTAGACACGTCGCGCCAGTCCTCATAGGTGGCCAGTATCGCGTCCGGGTCTAGAAACTCCGTATCCTGGTGCCGCATGATATAGGGCGCATCGCTAGGGCAGGAAGGCAGATACATCAACCGTTCAATATCGTAGGTAGTGGGATCCATGGCTTCTATATCCACCATGTCCGCCAGCTTCCTAGAAATGGCCTGGTATTCTTCCGGCGTTACATTTCTACCTAAAGGCACAACCAGACGATACCGCGGCGACTCCTCCGTATGGCTGTGGGTGGAGTAAACCGCCCAAGCGCAGGGCAGCACGCCCAAACGGTCTAGGAAGTCCCTACTGGCGGAATCGGCATCGAGTGTTACTGCACTACGATACAAGACACAATCTTTCTTGCGCCGTCCATCCTTCAGGCGGCCACACACGAAGCCGCCCACATCCTTACGGTTATCCCGCTCTGACTTCTTCATGGCGCGGTACTCTGACATAGTCTCCCCGGTTCTCGCCGGGGTTTCTAGCCGCGCTACCAGTTCGTCCCATGTCGTCGTCCGATTCTTCCAGCTCTTTGAGAAACGGCTGGGAGCCGTAGCTATAGCTAATTCCTTATTCAAGTTGTCACCTCCCTCACGTCCGACGTGGTATTGTAGCTAATACCGCACTGTTTCGCCCAGGTAACGACCGCGGCGTTTACGTCTGGTACACGGCTAACTGCCTCATTGGCAAAAAGCTTTGCTTGTATAAGGCTACGGCGTCTTACCTCGATGCAGATTTTAGGCGTATGGTCCTTATAGCCTACTACAATCAGCGAATCTTTCGCCCGCACACGGTCGCAGTAGGATCCCACACAGTTGTGCATCCGCCGTCCTGTCTCCCGGATAACCCCCGTACTTTTAGGAAGGCTGAAAAGGAAGCCATCTACTTCCTTTTCCATGTTCCTTTCCTCGGCATCATAATGTAATGGGATATCCTTGTATACCTGTTTGTCATACAGCCTTGTCAAAGCATCGTGCATATCTCGGGACCGTGGTTTCTGCGCCCAGAATAGAGCCTTGTTTTTGTCTGTAAGTAGGTCATAAGTGCGGGTCGTGTCATCCTCCTCCGTCCCCCAGTCTGCAGTAAGAAGCTTCATCACAAAGTTCTTCACCGCCGCACTTCCCCGGTGCTGTAGAAGCGCAATAGTAAAGGGGCACGATATCGTTTTATGGCGGCTTATCGTTTGCAGGCACTTCGCCGCCCCTTCCACGAAGTACTCAGGGGTCTTGAGAATAACGCCTAGCTGCTTGAGGTTGTCCAGATCCATGAGAGGCACGGTAGGAAGTAGCGCCAGTGTTTTCTTCCCCCCAGGAAGCCTATAGGCCCTCTTCATAGCGTATACGTAAGGCTCCCCATGTCTGCCCCTGTCCATCAGGTTCATCAGGTCTAAAATCTCGTACTTATCAGGTATAAATAAGCGTTCATCACAAGTGAGGTTTCGCCCCTCTGGGAAGGTCCAACGCCAGGCCAGATTAGCCAAAGGGTCATCTAACATTCCCCGTTTAAACTTCCCACCCTTTGACGGTACATACACGGATCGTATTTTATGCCCCACTCGCTTTTCCAGCCTTTCCGTCACCGCCGCGTAGAGCGCCCGGATAAAGGCATCTAGCTTTTTCCGTTCCTCGCCGTGAATGCTGCTATCCATACTTAGATACTTAAGCGGGGTATCCCTTAGCCGGATATACCCCTCGGGCACATCCCCTTCTACCACCCTGAATGGCCAAACCAACCCCAGGCGTTCAAGTCGCCGACCGCCCGCCCTTAGCACCTCCACAGAATGGTTCTCACAGTCAAAACGGATTTTTAACCTTCTCCGCACGCCGCACAGTGCAAATTTTTCCGTGTCCAATCGGGCATTGACCGTTACGATATCCAAATTCAGGGAGTTCTTGTATTCTTCCAAAGACAGTCGGATCTTATAGGGAATGTACAGTGGGCGATTGTTAGAACACCAGTACTCGCGCGCCGTATAGTTATCGTATAAACTCAGGGAACGGCCGCACAAAGGGCAGTGGTACTGCGCAATATTTGAAAAAGGATATATGGAGTTTGGAAGGCCGCAACAAGCCCGGAACCCTGATTCACAGGAGGTGCATATGAACTGGACTGCCCTCTTTCCCATGGTATAAAGCGCCCCCGATTCATCAGCGCCCGAGCCGATGACACAAATAGTAGAAAAAAGCTTGTCGTTTTCGTAGACCGCTAAAGTTTTCATAAGACACCTTCTTAAAATAGATCATCGAGTTCTTCGTCTGGCTTTTCGTCGAATACGTCTGGATCCTTCTTAGGTTCTTCTTTCTTTGCTTTCTTCGTGCGCTTTGGTTTCTTTTCTACCTCCATATTCTTCATAGCGTCCATGGCGTCTACAACGGTCTGCGCCGCCTCGATGCAGTCCGAGCAATACTGCTTGCTCTTGGCCACTCTATCTACCATAGCCGCATAATCGGAAGCGTGGGGATACAGTTCCGCCTTCTGTTCTGCTGTCATATTTTCCCAGTCTTCCAGGACCTTCAGCCCCTTCTTTCCCATTTCTACCTGCTGTTCAAAAGCGCGGTATACTCGTGTATCCATTTATAAGTTCCTCCTAGTCCTTCATGTAGTAATGATGTTCAAATCCATCCGCATTTTTAATGAGCCCCTTTTCCCAGGGTTCACTAATGCACATAAACTGTATAGCTTCCTTCAGGCTGCCTTTCCCTTCCGGCATCTCCATGATGATTTCGTCATGCACGTGCATCAGGATTTTATAGCCCGCCTGTTTTAAACGGTACATGGCAGCCGCCAGGCAATCCCTAGCGGTAGCCTGTACCAGGTTTTCTACTAACTTGCCTCCGTAGGTTTCCAGAGTTCCCCATTTCCTAGTGCCCTGCTCCATACCTGCATAGAGGATAGAGTCGCCTCCAAAGCGGTTCTTACCAATTCGAGGGCGAATATATACCAAATGCCTTCCAGAGCGCAGACGGACGAAAAGAGCCCCCTTTTTGACTAAAAATTGAAAGCCTCCTTGCTTGATAGTGATAGGCCTGCCCGGTTTTTCTATGGCACGCCTTGCCGCGGCATCCACATCCCACCAAAACCGTACGATATTAGGGCTGGCTTTGCGCCAGTGTGTCACGATGCCTTGTAGCTCTTCATCGGAGAGCCCCATCTTGTCAGCTCCCATAGCTTTTAGGGCGCCTACACCGCCGCCGTACCCGCAGGCCAGGGTGGCGATTTTGCCCTTCTGCCTCAGATGACCATTGACACCGTGCTTGACTACCGGAACATGGAACATCGCGGAAGCCGTAGCGCAGTAAATGTCTTTCCCTTCAGCGAATGCCTTTTGTTCCCAAGTCTCCCCGGCCAGCCAGGCGATTACACGGGCCTCGATAGCGGAATAGTCTGCCACAATAAAGCGGTGCCCCGGTTCGGCTTCTATGGCCGTTCGTATGAGCTGAGAAAGCACATCGGGGACACTGGGGTAGCAGAGAGATAGCACTTCCATATCCCCCTTCATTACCATACTTCTGGCCGCATCCAGCTCCGCCAGCTCCATATGGTTTTGCGGCAGGTTGTGCAATTGGACAATACGCCCGGCCCATCTGCCTGTCCGCATCGCCCCATAGAACTGAAACATACCATGAATGCGGCCGTCCCTAGTCAGTGCATTGGCCATGGCCTGATATTTCTTTACTGAGGTCTTCCCCAGTTGCTGCCTAGTCACTAGCACCTCATGGGCTATAGAAGGCAGTGAGCTGTCTCCTAGCATCTCTGCAATGGCTTTCTTGTCTAAGGAAGCTATAGGCCTCTGTATCTTGTCCTCCAGCCATGCCTTTAGTTGACTAACCGAATTGGGATTAGAAAGCCCGGTAAGCCTTTGGGCCTTCTCCGTCATGATGGCTCTGAAATCCGCATCCATCTGGATAGCATTCCTTACCAGAGTCTTATTGATTCGCGCCCCGTTGTCATTGATCCATCGGTCAAGGAGCCAATACCGATGTTCCTCCTCCGGGGGCTTTAGCTCCAGTAACTTTTTTCGTATAGCCCGCTCCACCACCACGTCCTGGCGGTTGTACTCTATGTAGGTAGCCCACTTGTCCGGTGCATCAGAAGGACGGTTTCTAGTACGGCCCCCATTGGCCTTGGTGGGCTTGCAGGGCTTAGAAAAGTAGTTGATCAGCGCCTTGCCCCGTATATCCTTCTGCTTGTCCTCGTCCATATGAAGCGCTTTGGCCACCTCCGCCAGACTGACAGGAAGAGAATTATATAAGGCCAGTACAGAGGTGCATTCCCATTGGTCATAGGGCATTTCAGGAAATAGCTTCCTAAAGCATGTCATTTCGAAGTTGGCATTAAATGCCGTTTTGGTAATGGACGAATTGAAAAGAGCCTGCACAATCGGTGCAGGCATCTCCTCTTTGGTAAGGTCTACCACCCGCACCGGGTCATCGTCGAAGGCATACCCCAGTAGCAAGATTTCAAAATCGTCAGCGTCTACATACTTGTAGACCCCTGACTTGATATCGTTGCTACTGTAGGTTTCCAGGTCAATTGACAGTGTAGGCATAACACTCACCTCTTAAAAAATATCGTCGTCAGAATCCCCAAAATCATCGAAGTCGTTGGCCGATACACCAGTACCCCCCAAGGCTTCCCCGTCTCTTACCTTCATCAGGCCACGAAGTCCTACGCCAATACCGGTATTGCCCTTATTGTGATAGGGAAACAGATTCACGATAGCCTGTATATAGCAGCCGCTATACATCAAGCTTTTGTCTACGATTTCATTACGGTGGTTATCGAAAAGCGCCGGTGGATAATCTTCATTGGCTTTGGCGTTCACGTAGTAACAATCTTTATAGGAGGCGTACATCTTCGGATTGGATTCATACTTTTCATCCCCGTCATTGATCGGGATGTGAATGCCCTTTGTCTTTCCTCCCAACTTCTGAACTACTTCTGCATCAGCCAGCATATCCTTGATAGCGTTTTTGAATTTGGCTACCGTGGCGGTGTCGCCTTTGGGGATCAGAAGGGAGGCACTGTATTTCAAATTGCCCCGATCATCCTCTACCGGTTCGAATACATGGGCAAAACTCAGACGAACAACACCGGTTTTAATCTGTACACTTTTCATTGAGATTCCTCCTCAAACAAGTCTTTAATATTTTGAATTTCTTCACGTTTATCATCACTGGGCACTAGGGTCGGCTCCCCTTTGGGCTTTATGATGTAACCGTGCTGGTCCTGTAAAAGCTCCTTTAGCTTCTTACGGCCGCATACCTTTTCTAGCTCTGTAATTGTGCAAAGCTGGGTTTTGAAAATCTTGTCACGGGGGAAGCCTTCACTTACCAGCAATTCCCCCGCATCCTCTTTATTGATAATCTTCCGTACGCTACGCCCTTGGACGAGCTTCAGCCCCGGCCACTTCGTCCCGCTAATGGCCTTTACACGAGCGTACTCTTTCACTTCATCTAACCAAGTCTGTACATTCTTCGCCTGAAGTACGATTTCGGCAATCTCTTCGGGTTCCAGTTCGTTTCCGGGTGCAAAGGCTTTACGATACACCTTTTTCAAAGCGTTCGCCCGGGTGCGGCACACTTTGCGGGCACGGCAGAAACGGCAGTGATCCCCCGCTTTGTACTCCCCCTCCCCCTGAAAAGCTTTGTCAGCTATATCCTTGATGGATGCGCCCCAGGCGAGCAGCTCCTTCAACGTGATGGTCTCGGTGCTAAGGCTATCTAGGCGGGGCTGTACGATGGTCATCCGCACATTCTCGGCGCCATAGAGCCAACCCATAAGGGCATACATGCCAAGGGCGTATAGCCTCATCTGAGGGTTGTTTTTTGCGCTTACAGGTACGCCCTTACCATATTTCAAATCGATGATTTCTAGGAACGCATCGGAGAGTATCACCGCATCGCCCGTGCCAAAGCCGTGAGGCACCCATTGGGAAAAATCCAATTTCTTTTCGACGAATATCTGTGCATCCTTGCTTGTCGTTCTGGCCTCGTTGATTTTCTCGATAACCGTATCCACATAGGACTGCACGGCCTCGGCCATCCCGGCGTCTTCCTCAAGGGTTACGGTAGAGTCCCCCGTCTTGAGGTATCGCTTCAGATGCTTTTCCGCTAAGGCGTGCGCCCGGGTTCCTTCCCGGGCATAAGGGCTAGATTCCGACGGGTATTTCTGCTCTTCCCTAGCAGAGGGCGGGCAGGCCAGCCACCTGGCCGCCCCACTGGCGGATAAGATAGCGTGTCCCATCAGATCCGTACCAGTGCTTTGAATTCCGGGATATCCTTCTGCTTCAGATCGGTAACGCGGGCGCAGCCTTTACCTTTCAGCAGCTGCTTGATCCGTTCCTTACCGTCCGGTACTTTCTTGCAATAGTTCATGCACAACGTGCGGAGTTCTGCCGTCTGCTCCTCTGTCATCGGAGCGTCGCCGGTGTCGTCCTGTTTGGGTTCTTCCTTTGGAGCTTCTTTCTTGACTTCCTGCTTTGGTTCTTCAGGCTTTGGGGTTTCTTTCGGCTTTGGAGCTTCTTCGACCTTCTTGGGCTCTTCCTTCTTTGGTTCTCCCTGCTTAGGTTCTTCAGGCTTGGGGGCTTCTTTCAACTTAGGTGTTTCCTTCTTTGGTTCTTCATTAGGCGCCTTTGTTACCTTTTTGGCTTCTTTCTTTGGCATTTCTTCAACTTTCTTCATATTCACAAGCCGCTGCATTTCAAGCAGCACTTCCTCGGCATCGCCGGAAAATGTAATAGTTACCATGTCTTTTCCTCCTGTGCTATAATACAAATAGGTTATTTCCCTGTGCCAATGAACGAATGGTCCTTCGTTCATTGGCTTTTTTGGTGGGCCGCGTACCATGAGTCTCCTCCTTCTTACCCGAAGCAGATAATAAACAGCGCATAATCGAGGAACAAGCACATCAAGGCCGCCCAAGTAGTCAGCAGATCCACGAAAGACTCTTCTCGGGTCTTATCAGAGTCAAACTTTGGGCGGGAAGCCAGCTGGATCCGTCTTGCTTCTTCGGCTTCTTTGGCTTCCTCTTCCAGCCTCCACTGCTCTATCAGGCGGGGAAACAGCCCCAAATCGCAATTTCTAGTCATTTTCTTCGTCCTCATTTGCCAGTTTCAACTTCTTATGCCTCATAATGCTTCCTCCAGCCTTCCAAAATCCAGAGCCCGCTCCTGGAAGTGGGCTTCGTGCCCATCCTCATCTTGGCCTTTTGCTTTCAGCCATTCCTGGTATTCATCCGGATGGCTCCGGATGTA
>ERZ1026846.500-NODE-500-length-30389-cov-41.708149_pt1 | contig 30389 bp, 25 predicted proteins | sample MGYA00380153_ERZ1026846 | MGnify/ENA primary metagenome ERZ1026846 (study PRJEB33269, sample SAMEA4719789) | human gut metagenome | biome: human-associated habitat; feature: organic feature; material: feces | place: Cameroon | collected 2013-10 ...
CCCGCCGGGACACTCAGCAAAAATTGTCCTGCCGGATACCGGAATTCACGATTCAACAGGAGCTTCGGCTCACCTTTGGATGGATTCCAGATCACGATGCAGCTCACCGCATCCGGAAGCATATTTTGAAATTCTTCCGTAGACTTCACTGCCACCAGATCATCTGCGCTCCGCCTTGTTGCATTATAGTAATGTCTGCCTTCGGCATACTGAAGATCAAATACTTTGATAAACTTTGTTTCCAACAGCGTTTTTATATTCTGTTTTGTGATTTTGGGACGCATAATTAACTTCCTTCCTTAACCGATGATTGCGAAACTCCTTTACACAATACTTTACATTGTTCTATATTCAGGAATTTTATAAAAATATACTCTGTTTCATTTTTACGATAATTTACACCCGATAGCGGTTCAGGCAGGAATAAATCTCCTGAATTCTTGGGATTGCGTATCCACCGGAGATAACGCCATGCTCTGCGGCAAATACCATTCCTTCCTGCTCTAACTTTTGTTCTAACCACTGTGCCGTTTCTGAAATGGTACGCTTTCCATCCACCAGATGTTCCACAGTATATTTCAAAAGCAGTCCCAGTGCCGCCGTCTGCTCGCTGTCAATCAACTGCTCGATATAGCGCAGGTCGACATTCTGTTTTCCAAGCATAAAGCCATCCACTCCAAGCGTCTTTACCTTCAAGCGCTCCGGCTCGCCTTTTTTCACTTCTCCGCTCCGGTAGTCCCTGCGTTTTACCGCTCCATTCCTGTCTTTTTCCATGACACGGTGGCTATCCGGTAAAACAAATGGTTTTGCTGTCTCCTGCATGATTGGAAATTGTCCACACAGGTTCTTTGCTTTCTCTGTGATATCCACAGGTTCATACTGATCCATCTGGATCACAGTGTCTGCAATGTGGAAAAATGCTCCCGAACTTCCCGCAACCAGAATGGTTGAAATTCCTGCTTTTTCATACAGATCCCTTGCTCTGGATAAAAACGGTGTGATCGGCTCTTTGTCCGGGCTTACCACTTTCTGCATAAAGGCATCCCGCACCATAAAATTGGTGGCAGAAGTATCCTCATCCAGCAAAAGCAGTCTGCTGCCAGCCTCAACCGCTTCCACGATGCCAGCCGCCTGGGACGTGCTTCCACTCGCATCAGCAGTCGAAAAATCCTTCGTATCCCTGCCGTTTGGAAGATCATTGATAAACATGGAAATATCTACATTTTTGATAAATCTTCCATCCTCAGAGCGGAGCTTTTGTGCCGTTTCATCTGCGATCACATACTCCCTTCCATCTCCGGCAATATGATTGTATACGCCTAATTCCAACGCATTTAAAAGCGTAGATTTTCCATGATAACCGCCGCCTACGATCAGAGTGATTCCTTTTGGAACTCCCATTCCTGTAATCTTACCCCGGTGTGGCAGTTCTAATGTCACACGTATTGTTTCCGGAGAAACAAATTTCACAGACTGCTTCATTGGCTTGGAAGAGATACCGCTCTCCCTTGGCAGCACAGAGTCATCCGCCACAAAAGCAGCCAGTCCAAGTTCTGGCAGCTTCTCACGGATTGCCTGCTGATCTTCTGCCAGTTCCACAGCCTCTTTTACTTTTTGCGCATTCAGATTTTTATAATAAAAAGACTGCTCCACGCACTGTGGCAGATATTCAAATAAGATTTTTTCAAGTTCTTTTGCGTTGATCGTTCTTCCATTTGCAGGAAACCCGACTGCAAATCTGGCGGTGATCTCTTTTTCACTGATTTCACATGCTGTCCTCTGCAGCACTTCCTGTCCGCAGTGTGTCACTGAGATCAGCCCGCTTTTCCCGGAACCCTTCGCTTTAAAGTTAAACTGATTCACTTTTGCCGCAAAATTGCGAAGCAGTTCATCCGCCAATGCGGTTCTTGTCAGCTTATCCTTCATTGCAAATGCCGGAAATCCGGCTGCCTTCGTATCCACCATCACCCTCACATCCGACGGCGCCGCAAACGGATCGCCCTGCACATGGTCAATGGACATTATGTATTTTGGAAACTGATAACTTCCGCGTAAGGATTTGTATAATGGGTAACTTTTATGGTCTATTGTTTTTAATTGTGATTGTAGGTCGTTGTATGATTGCATGGGGACTCCTTTTTGTATTGTGTTTTTATGAAATTTTTGTGCTATTTGCTCGTCTTTCTTATTTGCAAATATGTACCGCCTCTAATTAATTACTTCATTTGACTGAAAACTATGAAAAAGTATCAAATAGGATTTCTTTATAGTATCCATGATATCACATAAATGACTTTATTTGGCAGATATTTTTGAACATCAAATTATGTTAATGAACAACCTAAGAAATTTCCCACCTGTCACGTTAGGAATATTTCAATCTACGCTCCTACAAGAGGAGCGACTTAAACTGAAATATATCCAAAATGGAAATAGTTATTTCAATCCACGCTCCTACAAGAGGAGCGACACTGTTCGTTATCATCCAAAATATACTCATCCATAATTTCAATCCACGCTCCTACAAGAGGAGCGACCGGCGTTCCGAGTATCAAGTAACGAATCAAGATAATTTCAATCCACGCTCCTACAAGAGGAGCGACGAACAGTCTTATCAACATGAAGCCGATACTTAAGGATTTCAATCCACGCTCCTACAAGAGGAGCGACTCGACTTTAGGTGGGTGCGTTGGGAATTAGAATTATTTCAATCCACGCTCCTACAAGAGGAGCGACCCGGTTTTGGCGGTGTTTTTGCGCAGCAAAAACTATTTCAATCCACGCTCCTACAAGAGGAGCGACCAATAGCAAGTTCCCCAAAAGGTGTCTCGATATTATTTCAATCCACGCTCCTACAAGAGGAGCGACGGGAAAAGCCGGTATTTCCAGACGTACTTATATGATTTCAATCCACGCTCCTACAAGAGGAGCGACAAAATCATTTTTAGGTTCTACCGTGTGACTTTCAATTTCAATCCACGCTCCTACAAGAGGAGCGACTAGGTTTCAATAAGTCGAGTTGTGCTTCAGGTAAATTTCAATCCACGCTCCTACAAGAGGAGCGACTCGTTTGTTGATTCTGAAATTGATAGGATAATAATTTCAATCCACGCTCCTACAAGAGGAGCGACCCTTTTAAGTCATACAATTATGATTATTATACTGATTTCAATCCACGCTCCTACAAGAGGAGCGACTTTTCTCACCTCTTTATCCAAACAAAATAGGTTTATTATTTCAATCCACGCTCCTACAAGAGGAGCGACCATACGCATAGCGTGAGCGTCGATACATTCAGATAATTTCAATCCACGCTCCTACAAGAGGAGCGACGTTATCAGCACCATCATAGAGCACACGGAGATTAATTTCAATCCACGCTCCTACAAGAGGAGCGACTATGTATCATAGCAATCGTACAAACTTGGACTATATTTCAATCCACGCTCCTACAAGAGGAGCGACGATAAATCAAGTCTGGTAATATGACCTAGTTCTTATTTCAATCCACGCTCCTACAAGAGGAGCGACGCTATTCGCAAAACACAACAGAACGAGTTTAACATTTCAATCCACGCTCCTACAAGAGGAGCGACGGCAAAAATGCACAATTATCCTTATACTTATCTGTAATAATTATTGCATAGTATCTATAAAATCCCATCAACACTACAATAATTATTTCATGTAACACAAAAAATATTGTATTTCCCGGTGCGAATCATCCGCTTTTTCATGTTCGCTTATGATCCGCACCGCTTTAAAATATCAGCGTATTTTCTACTGATATTCCTTTTTTTACACCCAGACATTCTATTTTCTGTTTTTGTTTATCGTTTAAATAATAAATACGAATGCTGTCTTTTTCTTCGTCTATAATTTCCTGTAGTTTTCCTTTCAGCATGCGACACTGGGCACCATCTACAATACATTCAAAAACAGAATTTTGTACTCGTACTCCATAGTTTACACATTGTTTTGCTACTTTACGAAGTCTGCTCTTTCCTGCTTCATTTTCTGTATTAACATCATATGTAATCAATACAAGCAAAATATCACCTCTATTTCCACAAAAATGGCGGATATGCATCAATGTCTCCACGTAAATATCTTGCCAAAAACATTGCCTGCATATAAGGAACCATTCCCCACTGAATCTTTTCTTTTAAATATGGATGTATTATCTGTTCCTGTTTTCGCTTCTGCCATTCGTCAAGCACTCTCTTTCTGGCATCATCTGTCAATAAGATTGCTCCATCTTCTTTTTCTATAAAATCTGTTTTGCCCACCATCCTTTTATTAATAAGACGCAAAACAAAACGATCAGCCAGCGCAGGCCGAAGTTCTTCCATCATATCCAATGCCAGTGAATATCTTCCAGGTCTATCTCCATGTAAAAATCCGACACATGGATCCAGTCCAACTGTTTCTAACGATGCTGCCATCATGCTTGTTAATAGTGTATATACAAATGATAATAATGCATTTACCCTGTCCAGAGGTGGTCTTCTGTTTCTCTCATGAAAATAGAAATCTTCTTTTTGCTGTAAAATCAATTCATCAAAAACAGAAAAATACTGTGACGCAAGTTCACCCTCTATTCCCCTGAGTTGATCTTTGTTGTTACTGATTCTGATATCAGGTATTTTATCCCGAAGCCTCTCTGAAACAATTTTTAATTTATCTGCATCTGTCTGTAGTGAATGATCTCTTATGGTACGCTCGATTACCCACCGTCCATTATAAACTTTTCCGACAATCGTATTGCGTGCAATCTTTAGGCTTTCCTGCTCGTCTGCTGCAACTTCATACTGTTTCTTCCTCAGAAGCACATTTCCTTTTGTCTTTCCTTCTACCCTTGCCAGGAATGAGCCGGACGGCGTCAAAAATACAATTGAAATATTATTATCTGCACATTTTCCCATCAACGCCGGACTGGCTCCTGCTCTGCTAAACGTTACAATCATTTCAAGATTATGAAGTGGCATTCTTCCAAGCTCTGCACCTTCCTCTTTAATCACCACATTTTCTCCATCCAGAGATAAATATTTATTCTCGGATGTAATATAGAGAGTATTCAACAATTTTTTCATGTGTTATCCTCCAAATCTTCTGCCAATATATTATTCATGTATGTTTCAACATTTCCCGTTTTTTCCAGTTCCGGCAGACACAAATCTTTTAAAGAACACACATAACATGCTTTCTTCTTTTTTGCTTTTGGTGTATAACCCCTTTCATAATATTGATGCATTTCATCAAACATATCTTTTACGTTCTGCTTGATACCCTCTGTAATCTGAATATTAACACGATGCTTTATCTCTCCATAATACAATGCGCCCTGTGTAATTGTACAATCCAACATTTCTTCCAGACACATGGCCTGTGCAGCTACCTGCAGGATATCCGCATCATGATCTTTTGGTTTTCCTCTTTTATATTCTATCGGTAATGGCGTATATTTCCCACCAAATGTACGTATCAAAGTACCAGACTCATCTGCATGAAATTCCACAATATCACAAATCCCACTCACACCCATTATTCGTGAGAAAACCGGCATTCCACGAGAAATGATGATATCTTTTCTTTTCTCGTGGAATGCCCCATTATGCGCCTGTCTGTGCATAAAGTTTCCATCCATTGTCTTGTAGTTTTCAGTCCATTGCTGTTCCAGATGAATCAATGCCCATTGTCTTCTACAAAACGCAAAATGCTGTATCCCGGAGATCATCAGATAATCGTCTTCTTTATATTCCTTCAATTATTTCCACTTCCAATCCCGGTAAGGAATCTAACGTAATTTCGTAGTCATCAATATTCTTTGGAAATTCTGTCTTCTTCTCAATTTTCAGTAAGCGATGAACTTTTGCCGAAGAATACTGTCCCATCGGGCAATTATGCTTCCACCAATAAACTTTTACCACTTCCATGCTTCCATCTGGTCTTGCGGATGATGCATCATTTTCAAAGAGCGTCCTCAGTGCTTCCTTTATCTTTTCTGCATCTTCATCCGAAAATCCAGTCTTTTCTGCGAGCTGATGATTAATACTTCCCTTCACCGTATACAGGGCAAAATTAACACGATGTTTCATTCCCATTGTATCATGACTTGTTTCTGAATTTACACTTTTCGTGATCTGTATACTTTCAATGTCAATAGGATCTACACTGAATGCCGACTGAATTGTTACAGGTCCTCTCACTCCAACTGATACGGAATTTCCTTTAAAAGCAAATACCTGTCCAAATGCTCTCACATCAATCCACGACTCACATGCTGCTTTGGCATATGCCTCATCATCTTTTGTTTTCAATGCTTTCTGCATCTTGTCATTTGTCTTTGTCCTGTCTGCAAGACTCTTGCATCCATCATCACAGCGGTCTTCGCTTTGCACAAAAATTTTCTCTCCCAAATCCTGCAGACGATTTCTGATTTTTCTTTTCAGACATACATCCGAAATTTCTCCGAATCCGTCAAAATCTTCTCTCGGACGATTTCCATTCAACGGATCTCCATTCGGATTTCCATGATTCACCATAATCACCACTTCAAAATCAATTTTGTTTGTAAATACTCCCATTACTCTTCTCCTCCTTCATTCGACTTTTCGCCTTTTGATTTTATTAATTTTTCTCTTTCCTCGTAATAACCAAGTAAATATCTTTCATTCAAAGGATTGTTGTTGAATCCATCTGTTTCCCGAAGAACATTTATGATCTGCATTATTTTGTTTTCTATTTTCGCTCTTGCACCCGGATTTAACCGTTTCAGATATGCTCTCACTATATGACTATAGAGTCTTTCATAAGTGATTGCCGGACGTCTGGTATACACATTCCACATTTTCTTTGCATTGGTAAGTCTGTCATCTGTTTTACTTTCCTGTAAATATAGTGCTCTCTCCTCGACTTTTTCAAGGATAGCAAGTAATTGTCCAAACAGATAGCTTCTATCTTTCTCTAGCTCCATACTGTTCACCTTCCCATCAAATTCATTATATTTTATCATTGCACAAGCCACCGGCGCCACACAGTTCTGCCACACAAAAGAGCTGTATGCCTGTGGATTTGAAGCCCTGTTTACAGCAGCTTTCACAATATCAGCCGGTATTTTGGGACTCAGTCCGATAATACACGGTAAAATTCTTCGGATTGTAGCTTTTCTCAGTTTGTCATTACATGTCAGATATCCTTTTTCCTGTTCTGTTCCATACGCAGCAAGTGCTATCTCATTTGGTGATGGCGCTGTGTTATTTATGAACACCCATTTTTTTGTTTCATGTAATTTTATCCATCGTGGCCAGGTACAATTCTGATGCCAGTGAAGAACTCTGTCTATAAATTCATTTCCCGGAACTTCCTGATAGTAAGTAACAGCTAACCTTCCTGTTGTTGCTGCATCAACCGACAAAATGATTACTTCATCATCCGGTTGGAGTTTTGCCCGGTATCCAGCCATCGCCTGATTCAATTTCTCTGCAAATTTTCTGTCGAGTTCTATGTCATCCTCGTCCCTGCATTCTGCTGCCCAATCAAAATCTGCCAAAAATGTTTCCTGTGTATCTCCAAATAAATCAACTACATCCAAAGCCAGATTAGAATCTTTTTCTTTTAGATTTTGTGGAAGCTTCCACACCACAGTCATCTCACCGTCTATATATTTTCCCTGCCTTGCTAACAACCAGCGCAAAGCATTATGTGCTTTCTGCGAAGTTTCATATCCAATACTGGCAGCCTGCTCACGATTCGCGAACCTTCCCCGGTAAGTAAAACCAGAGGTATCATTTGCCGAAAAAATCTTTGCTTTATCCCCGGAATTTCTGATTTTCGATGGATGTTTTTCAGAACATTGTATCTTTTCACCCGTCACATAATCTATATTACAATTATGCAAATTAGTCTTGTAATACTCGATAAAAGAGTGATACATTTCCGGCTCTTTCCACAATTCATGTTTTTCTCCATTATCCCATACTGCAAATCTTACCATCGCATCTTTTTGGGCAACTGACTGAATTTTATTTTCATTTTCGGACAGAAAACCATCTTCAGCCAATACCAATAATTTTGCTTTTATTAAATCCTGAATCAGTGTAGCTTTTTTCAAATAAAGATATACACATTGCAGCCACTTATTGGAAAATTCAGAGCTTGTCCATTTTCTCAAACTATTAATGTAATCATTATAGTATTCTGTCTTGTCCTCATTTGTGTATAACGAATAATCTCCTGCAACATAGCAAAGTTTGTCACATAATGCATGCGGACAGCTTCCATTACTTCGCGAAGCCGAATCCTCGGTTACTGGGATAATCGTGATTTTATCTTCCCCATCCTTTGGAATGATTCCGGACAAAGCCGGCATAAATTTACCTTTTAGGTCAATCGTCACTTCTATCTGCGCATTTGCTGTAGAATGCGAGATTGGAAGTAAGATTGGATCTTCATTTACCTTTTTCCCCACAATCGCTTCGCATGCGTCATATGTTTTTTCAAGCATTTGTATCCAGCCCAAAAAGATTCCCCCTTTCAAATTCCCTTATTCCACAGAAATTTTTTTCGTCAAATGTTTTCATTTCCATTTCCGCAACTACTTTTCTGATCTGACATTCTTCCGGTTCCGGAAATCTAATCACTCCGTCTTTCATGTATGCATTCCATAACCGGATCGTCATATGCTTTTTCTCATTCTCCCTGACTACTTCATCCGAATATGTAATTCCATGTACCATGATTCCAAAAGAAATATTTCCATCATTGTCATAGAATCCTTCTCCTTCCATCACTGTACAGGGTTCTACATATCCCTGACATTCTCTTGTTCCAAGAAAAATATCTCTCCTGCCTCCTCTTTCTAACATTCTTTTTGCAATTTGATAATGCTTATTCTCATTCCGGTCATTTACAAGATCCGGTCTGTTTTCATTCCATACAAAATGTGCTTTCACCCGGTATTCTACATCTTTTAAATATGTGTAAGATGCCAGATCGTTTCCTCCCTGATATTTTATCGGGCGCATTCCCTTTGACTCTGTCCGTATTGGATGCATCACTCTGCACTCATCAATCACCCACGTAAACGTAGGTTTCCAGTAAATACTTTCTGTGATTCCTTTCAATGCTTGATACGTTGGCACCTGATATGACAGTTTTTCGCCTCCTGTTTTCGTTAATGGATCGGTGAAAAGTGCATATTTCCCATAGACTTTATATTCTATTGCATTTTCTCTTTCCATTCTTCTTTCCCCCTTTTTCAATAATATTGTAATACAAGTTCATTGAGCAGTCCTTTTTCCATATCATAATTTTTAGCTACATATACGTCTGGTAAAAACTTGCTTTCTTCTATCACTCCATTTTGTAAGCATTCTTTTAATTTATTTTCATAAACAGACACCGTATAACGCTGTATCTTTCTTAATAATCTTTTTTTATCAGACATATTCTGCGCTGTTTCCAGTTTTTCAAGGATATCCATTCCCTCTTTATATGGAACTATCACTGTTTTTCCCTCTTCCTGAATCGGTCTGTAGTTTTCTCCTGCTGTTTCAAATGCCTGTCTGATGAAATGTTTCCGTTCTCCCGGAAATCCACTGCTCAATAATTTATATATTGTTTCGCCTTTTCCTATATCATAATCCATTTTATTGCTGACTTCCTTATAATAAATTTCATAATACCAATCCATCCACTCTGGGAAAATAATACTCTCTGTACTATTGGACTGATTATATTTTTCACAGACTTCTTCCGTTTTCTTCTGAGCTGTTCGAATCACCTCAAATTCATCCCCAACTAATTGAATTACAGTAACCCTCCCCTGCTCCATTTCCCCGTTTCGGTTGCAACGACCTGCCGCCTGTGCGATATTGTCCAATCCTGCAAGTGAACGATAGACATGATTGACTGACAGATCCACTCCCGCTTCTATCAGATTTGTACTTATAATCAAAACTTTTTCTGTACTATTTTTCAGATAATTTTTTATGCTTTCCAATTGATCACTCCGATGTTCCGGACATAAGTTTGTTGTCAGATAAAAAATCTTCACATCTTTCAATTCTGCTTTTATATAATCAAAAAATGCTCCAACTGTCTCTTTCTTATTCAAAATTAAAAGTATTGTCCGTTCCTTTTGGAAATCATTGAATATCTTCTCTCCCAGTGATTCAAATGTGTCTGGCTCATTTATTTCAAAAGAGATGTTTGTACGCTGAAAACGCTGAAAAATATCACACACTCCTGTGACCATATCCTTAGGCGCTGTATATAAAATCTTTCTTTTTATATTGCCAGATGCCAATTGCGGTTGGGTGGCTGTACACAAAATAATAGTCGCATGACATACATAACATAGAAAATTCATCATAAGATTAAATGTGTGTATTGTCTGCACCGGCAGTGCCTGTGCTTCATCTACGATAATCACAGAATTTTTCAATTGATGAAAACGGCGGATGCTTTTATTTTTCTGTGAAAACAACGTATACAAAAATTGAATCATAGTTGTACAGATAATCGGTTCCTTCCATGCAGTATCTATCTGCTTCTCCTGTTCATCAGAATTGCTGACATTTGAGTGATGTTCCATCACCCATTCTTCATTTCTGACTGCTTTCTTTATCACTTCAGTGCTTTGTTCTGTGATGGATATATAAGGACTTATGTAAAAAATGTGAGAAACTTCCGATGTTTTTCTCTTTGCTGCCACTTTCAGTGCATATCCCAAAGATGCTAACGTCTTTCCCGCACCTGTCGGAAGTGATAACCGATATATTCCATATGATGTCTCTGAGAAATTCATACATTCTTCTCTAATCTTTTTTCGCAGTTCGAAGATTTGTTTTTGTTTCTCTGTTCTGAGATTCTCCTGTGCTTCTTTTTCCAGCTTATCCATATATTGCTGATAATTTTTCAAAGCCTTCTGATATACGTTTGCAGTTTCCATATTATCATCAAGCATACTGTCACCCATTGCTCTTGCTGTATCTGTCCAGTCTGAGTCTATTTGCAAAGACAAAAGCAATCGTTCCATACAGCTCATATAAAAAAATCTCTCTGTGCCTTCTGTCTGTCCATTCTGACAGATTTGTTTTAATGGTTTCAAAAAAGCGGTTATGAATTCACCATATGCCTTTCTCATCTGACTGCATAACATATCTTTTGTAAAATGCATTTCTTCAAACCACAGTCTTGCAATTTCATCCAGTTTTTCTTTTTCAACCACATTCAATCTGACTTCAAACTTGTCTTCGCCATCTTCATCTATGCAGTCATAAATTCCATGATGTGCCGTAATCGTATATGAAATAAGCTCTATCAAAAGCCTCATATCTTGAACTGAATGATAGGGACTGTTCTTAAATTCCTGCATTAATAATTCAGCTCCTGCAGAGCTATGATTTACTGCTCCCCTTTTGGGTAGATCATCTTCTTGCTTGATATATGCCTGAAATTCAGTACTAAACTTTCCTGCATCATGCAATTGCAGACAAAGTGTAGCTAATGTTCCTATTCCTATCTTTTCTCCTTCACTCTGTGCATACTGTCCCGCTTCCAGTAAATGTACTGTTAATTCCTGCTTTTTTTCATTTTCCTTGTGTGCCAGATACATTTTTCTTTCCTCCTATCTTCATATTATTCTTTCATATCCTGTTTGTCAATATATTATCCATATTATAGAATAATATTTTTACCAATTGACATTCATACGTTATTATTTATAATAAAGATTGTCGTATTTTACTACGCGGATTGAAAATATAATATGGAGAATATTGTTCTCCTTCAGCAGGGTTTTCCCTGCTGATTTTTCATTACTGAAGATATAGCACTTTAACTGTCCAACAATTTGTACATTTTAATTTAAATCAACAAAAAATTGCTATTTAAATATTTAAACCACAGAAGTTAGAACTATGGTTACACATCGAAAATATTCAATAATGAATTGCTTAGAACATTTCCGCTATTAAAAACGAGTATCAAAATAAGGCCTTTTAATAGGTAGCATAGATATAAAGCGAAAAGCCGTATGCCCGAGTAAGGCAAGTACGGCTTTGTTTAGGGATATAGTGGAAAATGCTTTTCATATTTCTTGATTTTTTCTTAAAATGTGTTTTTTCCGTCTACTATAATCATTTTTTATTTGTTTTTTGAAAGTTAAAACCCTGCATAATCATTTGGATTATGCAGGATTTTCCGTTCCCTATTATAACATACCAAGTAATAACCGGGAACTACAGCCTTGTCCAATTATCTACGCCTTATCAATCTATTATAACATACCAAGTAATAACCGGGAACTACAGCACTATGAACTGTCTGGCGGTCGTGCTTATCATTATAACATACCAAGTAATAACCGGGAACTACAGCAGTTCTTCTGAATAAGTGTACTGTACATTGATTATAACATACCAAGTAATAACCGGGAACTACAGCGATGCTGGCTGACACATCGAATACTTATGATTATAACATACCAAGTAATAACCGGGAACTACAGCGTTATCTTGTGAATCCATTTGTGCTTGTTTATTATAACATACCAAGTAATAACCGGGAACTACAGCTGCCGGAGAATATCAGGACTTCACAGTTTGATTATAACATACCAAGTAATAACCGGGAACTACAGCTGCGTTTGATGATTCTTTTTTGATAGAATAATTATAACATACCAAGTAATAACCGGGAACTACAGCATTCCTGACAATGTATGTGTTCTTGCGGTAATTATAACATACCAAGTAATAACCGGGAACTACAGCGCCTGTTGTGGATGGGGGAAACGGTCAGGTATTATAACATACCAAGTAATAACCGGGAACTACAGCTCCACAGAATAGAAATCTCTTTCTTTGAAATTATAACATACCAAGTAATAACCGGGAACTACAGCATGTAAGGAGTGGTAATACATTCTCCTTAAATTATAACATACCAAGTAATAACCGGGAACTACAGCGACTGACGCCGCCTGCTTTCAAAGTTATGTATTATAACATACCAAGTAATAACCGGGAACTACAGCATGGGCTGAGGATTTAAATGCAGAGCATAAATTATAACATACCAAGTAATAACCGGGAACTACAGCTGGTCGTTGATAATTACAGAACCCAAGGAAATTATAACATACCAAGTAATAACCGGGAACTACAGCTGTTCAGAAGGTCGTTTTCGTCGTCGGTAAATTATAACATACCAAGTAATAACCGGGAACTACAGCACTTTTCATCGGCGGAAATTCCAACAACCGATTATAACATACCAAGTAATAACCGGGAACTACAGCTCTTCGCTCGTCCGCAGCTTATTGTCTGCTATTATAACATACCAAGTAATAACCGGGAACTACAGCAGACGACACCGCCGACCAGGCCGCCGAAGCATTATAACATACCAAGTAATAACCGGGAACTACAGCAAGACGAATTCCCATATTCTGACGAAATGCATTATAACATACCAAGTAATAACCGGGAACTACAGCAGTGTTTTGACTGCTATGACAAGTCAGATTATTATAACATACCAAGTAATAACCGGGAACTACAGCTGAACTGTCGGGCGGTCGTGCTTATCTTGTATTATAACATACCAAGTAATAACCGGGAACTACAGCATTATCTTTACATTAATATCACCAATCTTTATTATAACATACCAAGTAATAACCGGGAACTACAGCCTAATGAGTGCGCCGATCAGCTGTATTCCTATTATAACATACCAAGTAATAACCGGGAACTACAGCTGATAGCGTCATATCTGTTCAGATTTCCGCATTATAACATACCAAGTAATAACCGGGAACTACAACTACAACTACAATGTATTATGGGAATCCAGTGATAATATTTTTAAAAAATATAAATGGAAAAAACATTAGTAACTTATGTTCAAAGTAAACATCATGATTTAAGAATACAGACTATGTATTCAGGAAAAAGAAAAAGCCTTGCCATTACGCCAAGTGATGTAGACATCTTCTCGCAAACGTCCGAAACGCTTAATGGTACAGCTTCTAAAAATATTATATCATGTGCAAAAGCAGCACATGATCGACATTCGCCGTTCGCCGAATGCATAAATGCATTCTTCTCACTTGCGCTCATTATATCACAAAGTCAAAAAAAATGATACTTTAAATAAACGCGATCATATATAACGGTAATGTAATGATACCATCATCACTTACATCTATATTACCATCAACAAACTTGTATCCATAAGGAATGTCTGCATTCATTTTCAAAATAGATTTTAAGGAATTAGCCCGCGTATTTCCACTTTTAACCTCAATCGGAACTACCACACCATCTTTTTGGATCATAACATCAATTTCTCTCTTGGTTGTCTCATTTTTATAGAAATATAACGGATATCCTTTCTTGTAAAGTGCATCTGCTATGGCACATTCATATATACCGCCTTTTGAGTTTCCGAATAACGTATTTTCTACGATATGTTGCTTTAATGAAAAATCTTTCATCGCCATCAAAAGAGATAAATCCGTTGTGTATGCCCTGAAAAAGTCATCTCTTGCATAGTCATCCAGATCAAATCTGACATCTGTTACCAGTTTGCATAAATGCACCATATCCGCACGAAGCAGCCACTCAATACTTGAAAAATATTTTTGTGCCCGACCACCATGCTCGACCTCTTTATATTGAAATTTATGGTTTTCCTTATCCAGTAACTGTTTTGCAAGAGAAAGATAACACTTCTCTGCTTTTACCTTTTCCTCAGCTGTTGCATAATGTGCTATGTCATACTGGTATCCCTGTAAGAGGCTGCGCTGTATCCTGTCAATTTCCCTAAAATCTTTTGTGTCTATATATTTCTGTACTGCCTCTGGCATACCACCTATTGCAATGTACTGTCTGTAATAATTCATCATTTGCGAATGAATTGCTTCAGGCACAATCGTTTTAGAACGCAGATAACCACAGAGATTTTCTATCATATCCCCGGATATTCCCATTCCCCACAGAAACTCTTCAAAATCAATCCCATACATTTTCAAATAATCAACATATCCAACCGGATAAGAAGAGGCACGTTTGTAGTCGATTCCTAGAAGTGAGCCAGATACAATTACATCATATTTATTATCTATCGCCCAAAATTTAAGTGATGTGACCGCTTCCTGACATTCCTGAATTTCATCCAGAAAAATCAATGTTTTTCCAGGAATAATTTTCTTTTCAGGGAAGCGGAACCGCATACCCATAACCATAGCATCTACGGTAAGATCTCCAGAAAATATCTCCATCGCAGAAGGCATCTGTTTAAAATTAATTTCAACCAGTTCTTCATAATTTTCTTCGGCAAAACGTTCAACGGTATATGTCTTTCCTGTTTGTCTGGCACCCTGAACGACAAGGCACTTCTTATCCTTTGTGCTTATCCAGTTTTTCATAAACTTTGTTGCTTTTCTTTTTAACATAAGGCACCTCTGATCAACATAAATAGCACTTTTTAATGTAAATCATCAACATTTTAGAAAGATAAAATGTATATCTGTCAACATTTCAGAAAAATTATATCATTAATTTGAATCAATGAAAAGGATTATTGCAAATTTCATCCGCAGTACCTGTAAAAGTATGGCATAATTTCCACGAAAACAACTGTAATTTTCTTCCAGCATGTGCTATGATGATGACATAAATGTAGCAAAACGAAAGACATTCCACTGCGCTTTTCCTTAAGCGCTCTGGATTTATGACACACAAAAGGAGGATTTTATGTACGAATTTACAGAAGACTGTATGCTTCATATTGATGCAATCGATGAAGAACACAAGCGTCTGTTCCAGATGATAAATGAAGCATTCGAATTAGTTGAGAAAACAGAGGATGTGACAGCCATCGGTCAAAGCCTGATCGCAAACCTGAAAGATTACGCAGCTACGCACCTTGCTCATGAGGAGGCTTATATGGAGAGTATCCATGATCCTGAGCTTCCTCTCCAGAAGACAGAACACGCTGCATTTACAAAGACGATCAATGAATTTAAACTGGATACCACATCACCACGCAATGCCAGGAGATCGTTAAATGAACTTCTTACTTACCTCGTGCACTGGCTTTATCATCATATTTTAAGCAGCGATATGATGATCGGGAAAATGATCCCTACGGAAGAATCTACAGAGGATCCATTTGCATTCACGGACAAATACAAAACCGGCATCACATTTGTCGATGATGAGCACCGCAAGCTGTTTGAGATCATCAGTGATACCAATGACCTCATCCACGACCAGCTTTTACATGATAAATACGATGAGATCATGCGTCTGCTGGCAGAACTGAGAGATTATACGGAATTACATTTCAGCGAGGAAGAGGCTCTGATGGAGCGCATCCATTATCCTGAACTTCCTTCACAGAAACGGGCACACGCTGCATTTGTAGACCGTCTTGTAAATATCGATCTGGATGAAATGGAGGATCTGGATGACAACCAGCAGGTATATCTTCTTGATCTGATCCAGTTTTTACTGAACTGGCTTGCAAACCACATTCTTGCCTGTGATAAAAAAATTGGTGAATATATGCGCGAAAATCATATTTCTGAATAAGCAGGAACGGTTGTATGGGTTTTCACCCGAATGATAAAAGATCACAAGTCATCCGGTCAAAAACTCATACAACTTTTTTTATTTTTTTACTTGACAAAGTCAAGTATTGGTTTTATACTGTGTGCAGTTGGAAACGTAAATACTCAGTTTTCGATATGAAAATTGGATTTCGCTTTGCGATGTAAGGAGGATTTATGCTAATATCAACTCTTTCCTACTATACAACTGAACTATATAAAGAATTTGCTGCTTACACAACAGAAAAGCTCCATCAGTTAGGTCTTAACTTTGGTCAGATGTACTTTATCATTTATGTGGGCAAACATCCTGAGTGTACCCCATCAGAACTGACCAGCGCCTTAAAACTGGACTGGGGACATTCGCAGCGCTCCGTTGCGAAACTTGCAGAAGATGGTTTTCTGATCAAAGAAAAGAAATCCGGCCGCAGTTACCGGTTAACCTTAACCCCTCTTGGGAAACAGGCTTTTGATGTCTGCCATCAGGTACTTTTCGACTGGGATGCCACCAAATTGACCGGTCTTACCAATGAGGAGCAGCAGCTCCTTTTAAATCTGCTGTGTAAAATATCAATTCAGAAAGTGTGAGATTATGTACGAAACAATTCAGACTCCCTTCAATTATGGAGGATTAACCTTAAAAAACCGCATTATTTTTGCCCCTACAACATTCGGTTTATCGGATGAAGATTACTTTGAAAAAATACGCCGGATCGCAGCTGGCGGCTGCGCTATGATCATTGTCGGAGATGTTCCGGTTGGAAAAAGTCATTTCGGAAAATCACTTTTTGACAAAAAAGGCTTTGCTTTCTATGAAAAAGTGATCGGGATCGCCCATGACAATGACTGTAAGGTATGCGCCCAGCTTCATCAGTCCGATTCCAATATCAAAGCCATGTTAAAATATGTTCCGGGCGTGCTCACAAAACGGATCAGCATGCAGGAACTCCGCCCTCTTTTAAATAATGAGGTTGCTCCATATATTACGAATATGCCTCACAAAAAAGTAAAAGAGATCACCTCTGCTTTCGGCACTGCCGCTATTCTCGCAAAAAAAGCAGGATTTGATATGATCCAGATCCACGGTGACCGTATGTGTGGAAGTTTCAGTTCTTCCATTTACAACCACCGCACCGATGAATACGGCGGAACTGCCGAAAACCGTGCCCGTTTTGCAGTGGAGGCTGTTTCTGCCGTCCGCGAAAAACTGCCGGATATGCCAATCGATTACAAGCTTGCCGTCCGTCAGGAGAATCCACACTACGGAAATGCAGGTGTTATCGAGGATGAGCTGAAGGTATTTGTTCCAATGCTTGAAAAGGCAGGCGTTACAAGCTTCCATGTCACACTCGCAAACCATTCTGATCTTGAGAATACCATCCCACCGAAAAACCATCCGTATTTTAGTGAACCGGGATGTTTCCTGAAATTCTGTGATGAGGTAAGACAGTACACCAATCTTCCGATCTGTGGTGTCGGCGGACTTACCGATCCTGATTTTGTGGAAAAACAGTTAGCAGATGGCCGTATTCAGTGTGCTGCCATGAGCCGCCAGTTACTGGCTGATCCTGACTGGGTGAACAAGCTGAAAGATGGTCATGCAGACCAGATCCACCGCTGCGTCCGCTGCAACAAAAAATGTCTTGGCGGGCTGATGCAGCATCAGGGAACACACTGTATTTATGAGAAATAATTTTTAAAAAAAAGAATGCATCCGGATTAATTTCCTCCGGATACATTCTTTTTTATTTGTTCTTACTTTTCTGTTTTTTCTTAGTGTTTTGGAACGATCTTCTCAATTCCACCCATATATGGCTGAAGTGCTTTTGGAATGTTGACGCTTCCGTCCTCATTTAAGTTGTTCTCTAAGAATGCGATCAGCATACGTGGCGGAGCAACAACTGTGTTGTTTAAGGTATGTGCAAAATATTTGTTTCCGTCTTTTCCTTTTACCCTGATCTTTAAACGTCTTGCCTGTGCATCTCCTAAGTTTGAGCAGCTTCCAACTTCGAAGTATTTCTTCTGTCTTGGAGACCATGCCTCTACGTCGCAGGATTTTACTTTTAAGTCAGCGAGATCGCCGGAGCAGCACTCTAATGTACGGACCGGGATATCTAAGCTGCGGAACAGGTCAACAGTATTCTGCCATAATTTATCATACCAGACTTTGGATTCTTCCGGTCTGCAGACAACGATCATTTCCTGTTTCTCGAACTGGTGGATACGGTATACACCACGTTCCTCGATACCGTGTGCTCCTTTTTCCTTACGGAAACATGGAGAGTAAGAAGTCAGTGTGTATGGTAATTTTTCTTCATCGTTGATCGTGTCAATGAATTTACCGATCATGGAATGTTCGGAAGTTCCGATCAGGTAGAGATCCTCTCCCTCGATCTTGTACATCATAGCGTCCATCTCGTCAAAACTCATAACACCTGTCACAACGTTGCTTCGGATCATGAATGGCGGTACACAGTAGGTAAATCCGCGGTTGATCATGAAATCCCTTGCGTAGGAGATCACTGCGGAATGGATTCTTGCGATATCACCCATTAAATAATAGAAACCGTTTCCTGCAACTTTTCCTGCTGCGTCAAGGTCGATTCCATCAAAACGATCCATGATATCTGTGTGATATGGGATTTCAAAATCAGGAACGACAGGTTCGCCGAATTTTTCGATCTCCACGTTGCAGCTGTCATCTTTTCCGATTGGAACAGACGGATCGATGATGTTTGGGATCACCATCATGATCTTTGTTACTTTTTCCTGTAACTCTTTCTCTGTTTCTTCTAACTCAGCAAGGCGGGCTGCATTGGCGCTTACCTGTGCCTTTACTGCCTCAGCCTCCTCCTTCTTGCCCTGTCCCATTAACTGTCCGATCTGTTTGGATAAGGTGTTACGGCTTGCACGAAGCTCATCAGCCTCTTTCTGGGTTGCTCTTGCCTTCGCATCTAACTCGATCACTTCGTCTACTAATGGTAATTTCTGATCCTGGAATTTGTTCTTAATGTTCTGTTTTACGATTTCTGGATTTTCTCTTAAAAATTTTAAATCGATCATTTTTTCTAAGCTCCTTTTTCTTTTTTATAACACAAAAGCCTTCCGCCCCTGTGCCAAAACACATGGGACGAAAGGCTGTATTCTCTTCCGCGTTGCCACCCATATTGCCGGAATACTCTGCCTCTCTTTCTCTATGTTAAAGAACAGATCTTCTTCCGACCTCTCAAACGTACGATACAGGGTACGAACCTTGTGACTTTCATCACCGGCTCTGAAAGTGGAAAGACCTTACTCACTGCACCGGTTTACACCTGCCACCGGCTCTCTGAAACGGCTTTGCGGTCGTAGCTTTCGTCACTGCCAATTTCTTCCGATATTATACCCTCATTATCTGCAAAATGCAACTGTTTTATACGGAATTCTTCGCTTTTCCCTGATTGTTGCCATTTTCCTCTCCATCTTTTCTTTCTGATCTGCCTTCATCTTCCTCAATCCATTCCAGCAGCTGATGTGCTCGCCTGATCCACGTATGTTTTTCTTCCACCACAGGGATTCCGGCTCTTACGATCTCCTCCCGGCGTGCATCATCTGCCAGCAGATCTCTCACCAGCTCCGGCAGTCTTTCCATATGGGCTAGATCGTAATAACATACGCCCTGTCCTTCTTTTAACTCCCCGCACAGATATTTGCTCGTATCGGTCACGCTGACAGTGCCATTTAAAATTGAATTAAAGACACGGTCATGTGCTCCGTCCTTAAACCATGGCATGACGTTCAACGATATTTTGGACGCCGCAATTGCTTTTAAACACTCCTCTGAGGTTGTCTGCGGATGCAGGATCATGTTTTCCGGGTGTTCGCAGGTGAGTTCATCCCAGCCCTTGCCGAATACATCCACCTGTATTCCTGCGTCCACCAGCACTTTTACCGCCTCCCTGCGCCAGTAATTGCGCACATAGATATCAATAAATATCATGCGGTGCAGCGCCATGCGGAGATCCTTATAAGTATTCTCCCCCATCTCGCGCTCGCAGTGTTCCAATGCCACCTCCTCGACCGTGCGATGCGGATGCGCAATGATGTCATCGATGATCCCCTGATAAAAGGCTGCATATTCATCGTTGATCCAGTGGATATACGGTTCACAGAAAGACGTCGGGGTAAAGTTTCCTGTCATAATAACATTATATTTTTTCTCAACAGGCTTCCTGATTGCTTCTGCCGGATATTCAACCGGTTGTTTAACATCTTCTTTACCGGTATTCGGTTTACATAATTCTTCCAATCTGCTTCCTGCAAGCGGAAGAAATCCACGGTGCGTAAACTCCGAATAGAAATGCTTAAAATAAGCCTCATGCAGCCGGTCGATGCTGATGTGGTAATATTTTTCCGGAAGATCAGCAAGTCTCTCATGGTAATAATACGGATGATCGACTGCGATGTTGTAACACGGAACTGCATATTCATCCCATACATAGCCAATGCCTTCACGGTAAACGCCTGCCTCTTTTTCCAGACCTTCAAAGTTAAACGTGACAAGCACTGTCTCCCCCGGTTTGATAAATCTGCGCAGCTTTTTGGCGCTGTTCCTCTCATCCTCCAGGTCAATATAGAACACCTTATAGCCCATGCGCTTCCATTCATTTCCCATCTGTATGGAAAAGTAGGCAAGCGTTTCCACGCCGCCAACCAACAAAACAATTCTTTTCATAAATACATCAAGGCGGTATCCTGTCCTGAATACCGCCACTCCTTTATTTTTTCCAATGCCACTGTTTTTTCACCGGACGCTCTTCTGCTTTCACATGTTTCATCCAGATCCGCAGCTCTTTCACGAACACCTTGATCCACTGCACCAGCTTCTGTCGGATTTCAGTCTTGTGTTTCCACAGCCAGTGTATTTTCCCGGCTGCAAAAATGACCGGATAGACCAGACATAACAATTCCAGAATCAACAGCAGCGCTGCAAGATCCTCATAAGCTCTCGCCCGGTTTTCCCAATATGGGAAAACAATATTCTTTGTATTCATCGAACGGATTCCAAAATTTCTTAATACCGTAAAACGATTCATCAATCCAAAACGGGAAGAATTTTCAACGATCTCATAACTGCTTTTATCCAATCCCAATGCTTCTTTTAATGCATTGAATCCGAACTTCTGCACCGGATTTTTGATGAGAAGCTCATAGCTGTCAAGCGTCGTTCCTGCTGACTGTCCGTAACTTCCCCCCTTTGAATCCGTTGTGCCCGCTGCCGTTGTGCCCGCTGCTGTGCTGTCCATGCCGCCAGTACTGCTGTCTGATCTGCCTTCTAAAATCTCATAAGAGACATAAACGGTTGCTGCTTCCTCGTCCGCCGCATCACTGAAATATCCCTTATCGCTTTTTACCACACCGCGCACCGGATACTGTACTCCGTTGATTTCCACATACATTCCTGCGACATTGTTGGAACCAAATAACTGCCATGCAACATTTTCATCAATGACCACACCGTCTTTGTTTAAATCTTCTCCATCAAAATAGCTGCCGGACAACAGTTTCAGCGGATGAAATGTGAAAAAATCTCCTCCAACACCGAATGCTCTCGCCGTGATGGATGCCCGGTCAGAATAAAGGGTAAGTTCCCCTTTTGTACTGTAACAGTCCACCAGCGTTCTTCCGTTTACATCCGATGTATCCTCTGACGCCTCCTGCAATGCAGTTTTTAATTTCTGTTCCAGCTGTATCACATAGTCCTTCGTCACTGCTGCATCTTTGGAAAAAAAGCAGGAAATCTGTGCATAACTGTCTTCTGCTGACCACTCTGATGCGATCTGCTGTGTGGAAAGCTGTCTGCCGAGTGCCCGTTCCACACAGCCGAAAAGAATGGCAGCACATATCATCAGCACTAATAGAAGTATTTTTCTGTACTGCTTTACCTTCATGTGTCATTCCTTTCTGCTTATTCTGATGCCAGACGTACCTGTTCGTTTTCCTTGATCGGTTTTGTAGTCGTTGTGATCACATACTCATAACCTTCCAAAGCTCCGGTCACTGCTGATTTTGTATCGTCTGATGTGATAACATCCACATCCACGCGTCTCGCATAGTAGCGGTTTCCAAGCGGTGTGCTCTTTGACTCTATGATCAGAATGAATTTTCCATTAGAATCTTCCCGGATAGCACTCGTCGGTACGATCGTGTCATAGTTGGAGCTCTGCTCCCCGATAGACAGTGTATAGCTGTCTCCGACTGACACATCCCCTTTCATCTCACAGATGATAATACTGTTGGAGCGGTTCTGTGGATCTTTGCGGATGGCTGACACGACTGCGGAAACATCATTTCCGTACCAGTTATTCAGTATTTCCGCTGTATCTCCGACTCTGACCTTCTTTGCCTGATTTTCAGTCACAGAGAACTGTAACACATACGCTTTGTTTTCCGGCTGAATGGTCATCATGACATCGTTGGCGTTGACCGTAGTTCCTGCTGTCACTGCAATATCAGTAACAGTTCCTGATATTGGTGATGTGATCTCTGTTCCGATGGATTTTGCCTGTAATTTTGCTACTTCTTCCTGAAGATCTGTCATTGTTTTATAGGCAGATGCGATCGTCACCTCGCCACTGATCTTATCGGTCACTTTTTTCTGATCATTGGTTGCACTGGTCAATGCAGTGTTTGCATCGGTCAGTGCCGCCGTTGCCGTGTTCAGCTGCGCCTGCAGATTGTTTGCTTCCGCGGTGTTCGTGCCAGTCAGTTTTTTCACGGAGAGATTGTAGTTTGCATTGCTCAGAGCATTCTTGCTGTCGGTTGCTGCGGACTTTGCAGAATCGTAGGAACCCTGGACTTTGTTTAAGTTTGCCTGACAGGTGTTAAAAGTGGACTGGGCTGTATCTAACTGGCGTTTTGCCTTGTTCATTGCTAATTCAGCCGCATCCATAGCATCCTTTTTTGACGCTTTTTTTGTAGCATCTGTTTCATCGTTATATGCTTTTTTTGCAGCATTATACTCTGCTACAGCCTCATCATACGCACTCTGTGCGCTCTGCAGACCTGAAAGTGCCGCATCATACGCACTCTTCACCGGTGTATAAGCACTCTCCGCACTCGTCAGGCTGTCCTGCGCCTCACTGTTCTTTTTCTCTGCATCTAACACTGCCTTTTCCTCTGCAGTCGTGTCCGCCGTTGAGTTGCTGACCGCATCGATCTGTGCTTTGATCTTATCGACACTTGCCTGTGCAGCATCCACTGCCGCCTGCGCATCTTTCACTCTCTGATTTGCTGCTGCGATCTCATTTTGTTTCTGGGTGAGGCTTGATCCCTTTCCGGCTTCAATGCTCTGACGCTCTGCCACGGTGATCCCTGCGGTAAGCACTGCGGATTCATAGGCTGCCTGTGCCTCGTTTAAACTCTTCTTTGCAGCATCTAACTCATCACTGTCTGTATCCTCTAAGGTAAACAGTAAATCTCCGGTTGCTACTTCCGCATCCTTTTTCACGTTGACTGTTGCGATCTTTCTTGTTTCCTCGATCGTGACGGAATAACTCTCACTCGCCTCCACAGAACCGCTTCCGCGCACCTTGGAAGTGATCTGACCGCTTGTCACCTGCTGTGTGCTGACTTCCACAAGCGAATAATTCATGATCGTATTGGAAAAAAAGGTAAGTATCAGCATCACCAGTAAAAATATAATTGTGATATTCTTTATTTTATCTTTTCTATCTGTCATCTTTTTAACTCTCCATTTTCTATCCTTTGACACCGCCCTGATAAGCGATACCTTCTACCAGCTGATCCTCACCATACAGGAAAATCAAAAGGCTTGGGATCATATAAAAGGTCGCCACTGCAAATGCCAGTCCCACTTCCTGCGCATTGATCTTTGACAAAAAGATCGACAACGGGTATTTATCTGTATCTTTAAAAAACAGCAGTGGCTGTTCCACCATATTCCAGTAATCCATAAATACCAGAATCGCACAGGTTGTGATCACGCCCTTACAGATTGGGATACATATCTTTGTAAAGACCTGAAACTCGTTGGCTCCGTCAATCTTCGCCGCCTCGATGAGCGGCACTGGTATTCGTCTCATATACTTTGTGATCAGGTACACACTAAACGGGGAAAAAATACCCGGAAGCCATATACTCCAGTTCGTATCCAGAAGCTTCATCCAGTTTAAGACCAGATAATTTGGCACCAGTGTAACCTGATATGGCATCATCATTAAGATCACATATGCAAAAAAGACGATTGCGGAAAGTTTTCCTCTGGTCCTTGTGAAACCATATGCGGCGAGCACTGCCACCACCAGCTGGAATACCACGATCGGCACCACTAAGATCACGGAATTCCAAAACTTCAACAGGTAGTCCGGACTCTTAAATAACACGGTCGCATACTGTGAGAAAGTCACCATATCCGGTATAAACTTGAGGTTTACTGTCTGGGAGATGTACTGCTTGCCCCCTGTATCCGTTTTCTGGAAAATGGAACCATAGTTGGAGGTGATCTCCGCTGCCGACATAAATGAATTGCTGATGGTAAGAACAATCGGCATGATAAAAATCAGCGCCGTAACCACTGCGATCACTGTCAGGCAGATGCGGATACATAATTTTTTTCGTTCTGATCTCTTTTTCATTCTTCCTCCAAATCCTTTCCAAAATGATGTTCCACCCAAAATAAAATTCCCATAATGACGATCATCACAAAGGACATATAAATTGCTGCCGTGGAAAGTTTCTGGTAATCTGCAGAAGCAAACGTATTGTTCATATAATGCTGCAGCATATAAAGTGCGCCATACGGATACTCGCCTGTCAGAAGATAAATCTCGCGGAATACTTTAAATGAATTGATCATGGAAAGTATCGTCACAAACATGATCGTCGGTGACAGATACCGCAATTTTACATGCAGGAAAATCTGCCAGCGGTCTGCCCCATCTAACTCTGCCACCTCGATAATATCCTTTGGGATATTTCCCATCGCAGACAAAAAGAGGATCATATTGTAACCTAAGTTTTTCCATAAAAACAGCAGAATAATGACCAAAAGACCTGCCGAAGATTTCAGCCAGTCCACCTGTCCTCCGCCGAACTTCTGCACTGCCACATTCACAACACCATTGTAATCAAAAAGCACCTGCCAGATCAGCACGATAGACGCTGTCGGCACCATAAGCGGTGTCAGAAAACAACTCCGCAGTTCACTTTTTAACGGAATGCCCGCATCCAGCAGAAATGCGAGTGCCATGCCAAAGATCACTGCAAGCGGCACTGCCACTACCGAAAAAAATAGTGTATTTCCAACTGCTGTCCGGAATGCCCCATTTTGAATGACATTGATGTAATTTGTCAGTCCCACAAACTTTTTTGCCACCGGATTATTCACAAAGGAAAAATAGATCACTACAAGAAACGGGAGTACAAAAAATAACAGTACTCCCAGAACGCTCGGTGCCAGGAACGCTCCTGACACCAGCCTATGAAACCATGATTTATTCTGTTTTTTTATAACCTTATTAAAATCCTTTTTCTTATTTCGTCTCACTTAAATATACCTGCATTCTGCTCTGGATAATTTCTGCCACATCCTCTGCGGACTTCTGTCCTGAGAAATAGGCTGCTGCCTCCTCATTGATGATATTGGTGATATCATCGGAAACGGCACCGGAAACAGCGGTTGTATTGTATACAAGATCTTTTACCTGATCTACGTCCTCCTGTGTCGCCGGCTGGATCTCAACTTCGAATTCACCCCAGCCCCAGGTGCTTCCGCTGTCAGAGTCCGCTTTCATTGCGTTCTGACAATATTTTTCAAAATCGTCTTTTCTAATGGAAAATCCATAAGTGTAATCACTGTCGCCGTCGCTGCTCTTCTTTGGCAGATAAAATGTCCTTAAAAACTGCCATGCACCATCGACATCCTTACAGTTATTGGAAATTCCTATAATATTGTTCAGACTCAGCATTGCTCCGTTTCCCTCGCTGGTCGGATAACCGATAAATGTTGTCGGGCCTCCAAAAATCGCACGGTACATCTGTACCTGCTCAAAATCACTGAGATAATAAGTATCTAAAAGCTGTTTTCCCTGACTCATCAGAACAGTGCTGTCTTCCATATCATCTCTATATTCAAACTCTTCCGGGAACATATTTGCAAAATCCAGTACATCTATAAATTCCTGGCTGTCAAAATTGCAGCTTGCATTCTCCCAGTTGATAAAATCGTTATATCCGAGGTTCATCAGCGCTGTTAATGCAGACATCCGGTCCATACCCCAGAAAAGCTGTGTTCCTTCCGGTTTGGATGCAAGCAGTGCTTTCATGTCTTCTACTGTCCAGCCCGGTGTGGTTCCAACATCCTCTGCTTTACCGATAACTGTCTGTAAAGAGAAGGTCTGTGGCAGGATCGCCAGTTTTCCATCATACTCACATGCAGTGAGTACATTTGGAAGGAAATCATCTCTCGAAAGTTCCGTGTCTTTGTCCAGCAGTCCATACAGATCCACATTTAATCCTTTGGATGCAAAATTGATTGCCTGGGAATAATCGTTAAAAAGTACCAGATCAATGTTGGCATCCGATGTCACTGCCGTGTTGAAGCTGTTCACTGCATCCTCGTAGTCCTCTGCGCCGTCTCCATAAGACTTCATTGTGATATGATACTTATCCTGACTCTTGTTAAATGCGATCACCTTCTCCTCCACGTCTGAACCTGTCCACATGCAGGCGAGTGTAAGATTTACGGTATCTGCCGCTTCACTGGCATCCACTTCTTTGATCAGTGCGATCTCCGTCTGGTTTCCGTTGGAGTTCCAGTTCTGAAGATAAGCTGCGATCCTTCCATCGGACAGGACTCCGTAGCTGCTCACGCTGGAGCTGGAAATATTACAATCCATCCAACTGAAAAATTCCTCTTTTTCCTTCGTATCCAGATTGTACTTATAAACACTGCTGCCCTCTGTGACCAGCAGATTCTTCTCATCTAACACAGAGATTGTATCGGAAGGGACTGCAATTGCCTTGTCTGTCTGTTCTTTCATTGCGCCGACATCTAACGGCCGCAGCTCACATCCGGCATCCCCATATCCGACGGAGGCAACCGTTCCGTCCGCAAGCCCGACCAGTCTGGATGTATATCCGTCCGATGGGATCCTGCCCTTCTGGCTGCCGTCCTCTCCTATTACAAGTGTAAAATACTCATCTGAGCTGGCGCTGTTGCCACTGTCATTATTGGACCAGGTATTCAGGGCAAGATAAAGGTTTCCCTCCTTATCCACTGCTATTCCGTTACAGCTTACATTCTCTGCATTTGCTCCGAGATCCATGTCCTGTTCAAGCACAACATTTCCGGATGTGTCCACTTTGAGGATGGAAGAAGTCTGAATGAATCTCGCATTCTGTGCCAGCAGAAATCTGCCATAGTTTACATTGCCGTTCTCATCCGTATAATTTTTTGCATAATAATCATTCCAGTCCTTTTCTGCATCCTCGGCACTGTATCCCCACTGGTCTGCCATATAACTTAACACATCATCCAGTGTTGCATCCGAATAATCCTCGGTGACACTCGACTCATCCATCTGGTTCTTCGTCACAAACAGATAAACCTCTCCGCTGTCTGCCACGGTATATCCTGACACCCAGCTGCTGTTTCCGCTGCCGTCACTCTCTGCCTGCTCATAAAGCTGTGCATTTTCTCCGGTTATCAGATTATACGAATACAGTCCGGATTTTGTGTAGTCCTCATTGCTGGAAGTGTAATACATCACATCTCCCTTAAACTGTATATTACTTGTCGTATCATTAAAACTGTCCGGCAGATCACTCAGATAATCTGCTTTGAAATATCTCTTATTTCCGTCTGCGGATGTGCTGTTGCCGCCACCGCCACAGGCAGTGAGCCCTGCTGTCATTGCGACTGTAAGTGTCAGTGCCACCGCCTTTCTCCATAAACTTCGGTTCATATGCGTTCCTCCCATAAAATGCCGCTTTCTGCGGACGTTTTTTCTATAATTTCAGAATATAGAAGTCCTTATGGAAAAGCAAGATACAAAAGTTTATGAAATTCTTAATTTTGTCTGAATGGAAATTTATGGATCAGATTCCATGTTGGCAGTGCATTTCCCTGATTTTAGATAGTGGTGAATGTTTTGTTAGAGATTTAGAGCCTATCGAATATCTTGCTGCTTATGATCAAAATGACAGATTGAATTATGATTGGGAACTTTCACTTGTAGCAGGCATTCATCCAACAACCGTGAGTTTCATAGTGCAAATTGCAGATTCTGTGGTGCGGTTCACAGCGTAAATTGGGCATGTATAAGCGTCCTCTCGCAACCTATAAAAGCACCGCAGAATCTGCGACACTACGTCCGTTAAACTCCGGTTATACTCTCTTTCTAAAAGTTTTATAAAATATCAGCAGATCTCATATACATTTTACTTTATAAATGCTATTCTTAATCCATCGCAGATGTATTGCAGTCATTCAATGACTGCATCTTTTATCTTATCTGTGTTTATACATTCGAAAAAATCTGGCATATCGCCTCATTTTTCAACCATCATAACCACATATCTACGAAGGAGGACACATGACCTTACACACAAATCTATCCTTTGAAACTGCAACCGGCAGTATTGACTATCCATTTACAAATGACTATATGTTTCGTGCTATTTTACAGAAGGACAAGCAGGTGCTGAAAGCATTGATTGCAGCTTTGCTACACCTAAAAAAAGAAAGTATTCACGATGTAGCCATCACAAACCCAATCGAGCTTGGTGCTGCGATTTCAGACAAAGATTTTATTCTGGATATCCGCGTCAATCTGAATAATGAACAGCTTATCGACCTTGAAATGCAGATGTCTAACGAATACAACTGGTCAGAACGTTCCATCAGCTACGCAGCAAGAAGCTTTGACCAGCTCAATTCCGGGGAAGAATACAAAGAAGTGCTTCCGGTTCACAGTATTGGATTCTTAAACTTTACATTATTTGAAGATCAGCCCGAATTTTTCGCTACTTATGAACTTCGAAATAAAAAAACAGGGCATCTTTACAGTAGTAAATTTTCCATCCATGTGTTAGACTTAACTCGGATAGACCTTGCCACAGCCGAGGATCAAAACTATGAGATTGACCGCTGGGCGAAACTTTTTAAAGCTAAGACATGGGAGGAACTCAGAATGATTGCAAAGAACAACCCAGATTTATTGCAGGCTTCCAATGATCTTTACACTGTCAATGCTGATGAAATCATCCGGCAGCAGGCGAGAGCACGTGCAGATGCGGAGTTTTGGGAGCGAAATAAAAATGCTAAAATTAAACAGCTGGAAGATACGATTATTGAACAGGATAATACAATCGCTGAAAATCAAAAACTGCTAGCTGAAAAGGATGCAGAATTACTTCGTCTTCAGAAAGAACTCGCAAAACTAAAACAGCTTTAACCAGAGTTTCACTTATATGCTTAATATAAGTAATATGGCTTCTGAAAATTTATTGAAAAAGCTGGGCTTTCAAATTGATGGAGAGCTTAGAAACAGAAGAATTGGAATTGAAGATGTGTAATTGTGATTAAAACCGTCCATGTTCATAAGTTGTCAGATGAAATGTTTTATCGCATAGAGGTGGAAATAACCGTGAGTTCCATAACATAAATTGCAGATTCTGTGGTGCAATTCACAGCGTGAATTGGGCAAATATAAGCGTCCTCTCACAAGTCATTCACAGCGTAAATGAAAGAAAAACGGTACAG